>MDTG01255872.1_pt1 | contig 10031 bp, 6 predicted proteins | sample 811421 | NCBI WGS metagenome assembly MDTG01 (sample SAMN05326645, study PRJNA326480) | marine metagenome | isolation source: seawater | place: Pacific Ocean: South East | collected 2011 | reverse complement strand
GTGCGGGGACTCAAACACCAACGTGGACGGTGCCAAGTAGAGGCCATTCATGCGCGTCATGTCGGGCAGCAGGTCAATGCGCGGGAGAACTGCAGGCGAAGGCGGCGCGACGGGCGCGTTGGAGGAGCTCGCGGCGCCCTGTGCCGCCGCGGCAGGTGGCGTCACCTGCACCTGCGCGGCCGGTGCGGGCGGCGCGGCGGGCTGCGGGCTATCGCCGCCGGTCAAGTCGATCGTCACCGCGCCACCTCTGGGCGCTGCGGCGGCGTCCTGCTCTTCGCTGCGCAGAAGCGGCTCAAACGCCTCCAGCACGGCCGCGTGCTCCCGTTGCAAAGCGGCCTCGTCGGCCGCTTGCAGCGCGCGCACTCGCTCCAAAAAGTCGTCCACTTCAAGGCCAGTTGCATCGCGCACCAGCGCGCGGTGCATCGCTCTGACGTTTTCATCGTCAGAGCCCAAGCGCAACTTGTCCAGCGTCTGCTCCACCAGGCGCGTGATTCGCCGCCGTTTTGCGGCCTGCTCGGCTTCCGCGCTGCTGCTGCTGCTTGACGACCCCGATGCTGCTGCTTGCATGCCCGTGGAGATGGCCAGCAGGGCGTTGCGCATGCCGCACGTAGAATACACATTGCAGCCAGTCGTCGTAAAGGCTTGCCTGCTTGTGTACCTGTTGCCGCCCAGGTGATGCCACTGGGGGTGGCGCGCCCTCCCGGGGCGCGCCGACATGGTGACCGCCGCTTGTCTTATTAGTTACGACCACCGACCAAGGTTATTACACACCCGCGCCCAACTCAACTCATCAAAAGACGCGCAACGAGGGGTGGCACGGCGTTGCCGACGAGCAGCTGCCCCGTCTTCTGGTGCTGTGGCAGTTTGTACGTGGGCGGAAAGGTCTGCAGCGCTGCCAGCTCATTCACCGTGAGCGTGGGCTGCGCGTCCGCGCCCCTGCGCACCCACTTGAGCGGCCCGGTGGTCACCACCGTCGGCGCGGGCCCCGTCACCGGGTGACACGCGTGCAGCGGGTCGGGGCTCGCCACGTACACGTACTTGGACTCGCCGGGCCGACGGCGGTGCCGCAGCCGCGCCTTTTCCCAGCGCAGGCTGCTCCGAATGTGCGTGCCCTGTGCGGCGGGCAGCACGTCCAGCACGCTGCGGCGGCGGCCGTGCGACTGCAGGCGGCGCAGGCGCGCGATGAGCGCCGGCGTGCCGGCGAGCAGCCGCTTGCGCGTCTGAGGCACGCCGAGGTCGCGAAACTCAAAGATGCCGTAGTCCATCCGGCTGCGATTGGCCCGCCGCGCGCGCTCCACCACCTCCAGCACGATCGGCGAGGGCACCTGCTCCATGGTCCAGCTGGTGCAGCCGCTCTCGAGGGCCGTCTTCAGGAACCAGCGCACTAGGCGCGTGGCTTTCTTGCGCCCCGCCGCGAGGGCGGCGTCGCCGCTCCGGGAGTTCATCGTGCTGAAGGTGGTGCACGGCGGCGAGCCGTGCACGTGGAAGGGCGTGCCGTCCGTGGGGAAGGGCAGCGTGCGCCTTGGCACCGGCAGGGTGGCGCACAGGTGCGTGGCATCTGGGTGGTTGTCCGCGTGCGCCGCAAGTGCCACCGCGTCACTGTCGCACGCAAAGGCTATGTGGTGGCCCGCCTGTGTGCTGCCAAGGGACCACCCGCCGCACCCGCAGAAGAAATCAAAGCACTCTAACGCGACAAAACCCCCTTCACTGGGCTCACCTAGTACAACGGCACAGTTATCACCCCACAGGGTCTTCAGCGATGGCTGGTTCATGCGGTGCACACAGAGGGGAGGCCTGGGCGACCATGCGTGGGGAGCGGGCGCGGTGAGGCTGCGCCCGGAGCGCGTGCTAGCGCGTGCGCTGAAGGCGGCTCAGTCCATCTCCTCAACGATGGTGCCCGCGGGCGTGCGGTGCAGGCCCGCGGAGGAGGAGGACGAGGAAGCGCCGCCGCCACCGTCGGTGCGCGCGCGCTGCGGCGGCGGCGGCGGCGGGTTGGCAGGCGCGGAGGCGGACTGCGCGGGGCGCTTGCGCGACGACTTGGACGAACCGGCGGCGGTGGTCTGGCCGCGGTTCAGGAGGATGTTGCCGCGGAGCACCTCGGCGACCTCCTTGGACAGGTCCATCTGCACGATGTAGAGATTGAGCGCCTCGTGGACGATCTTGTGGGCCAGCCAGGGCAGGTGCTCCGTGGCGGGGAGGACCGTGGGCAGGTTGAAGAAGTCGCGCAGGGGGTCCATGTAGATGGTGAGCAGCATGACGCCCTCGGACTCTTGCTTGACGGGCTGCGGGAACGGCTTGGACGACTTGGGCTTGAAGATCACTGGCTGGATGCGCAGCATGGCAGAGATCGGGTCACTCCCTGCCGGAAGGTGGCAGCGCAGCGCGCCCTGCTTGCCAAAGCAGGCCTGGAAGGACTGTGGCAGCATGTGGATGGCCTGGGCAAACGCGAGGATGCGCGGCCAGTTCTGGCGGTCGGACAGGGCAGGCGCGTACGCCGTCGGCCCAGAGGAGGCCGTCTGGTAGTGGAAGGTGAACTGGGCGCCCCCGTTGGGCAGGTTGAGGGTCATCTGCTTGTCGCAGAGCGCAACGACGGGCGCGGGGCCGTAGCGCGGCTTGGACGGCGCCTTGCGCGTGATGAAGTAGTCGTTGCCAGTGTCCGCCTGGTCGGTGGCTGCCACGATCTCGGTGCCCACCTTGCCGTCCACGAAGAGCTTGCCATTGGCAGCGGGAGCGGCTGCGGTGGACTTGAAGGTGAACAGCGTGGGCGCGTCGTCGCTGTTGGGTGGCAGGCGCAGCCGGCCCTCCTGCAGCGCCGCCTCCACCTCGTCCAGCGGCCTCATAGTGAGCCACTCGTCGGTGCCCTTGAGGAACTGCACCTTGTGCGACTTGATCGTGGGCAGCACCCCCTTCTCGCGCATGCGCTGCACCTTCGCGGCCTGCGCCTTCTTCGCCCTCTCCTTCTTCTCCAGGGCGAGGCGGTTGGCCTCACCCTGCGCCCGGTCGGCCGCATCCTGCTCGGCCTTCTCGCGCTCAAGGCGCGCCTTCTCGGCCTTGCGCGCCTCGGCGTCTGCCAGCGCCTGCGCAATGCTGACCTTCAGCTCGTCAGACAGCCGCTGCACGCGGGCATGGAAGATGGTGATGTTGCGGCGCATCACCGCACCCCACATCGCGTGGGTCAGCTCATTGTCGCCCATCAGGCGCGTCTTGGCCTTGTTGACTGCCACCTCCTTGGTAAAGGTAACCAAGTGCACGTTGCCAGGGCCGGTCAGGCCGTACTTGACACGCTTGAGGCAGTCCCAGATCAGCTTGGTGCCACCGTCTTCGCACAGGTTGTGCAGGTACTCGTCGGCCAACTCGGCGGGCGTGGCATTGGGATACTGCACCTTGAAGGCTGCCAGCTTGTTCTTGGCCTCACCCAAGTTCTTGACCCAATTGCCCTTGTTCTTCTCCACGTCCTTCTTGAGTGACCCCAAGGCGGTGATGGCCTCCTCAAGCTTCTTGATGTCGGCCTCGGTCAGGTGGTAGCCAGGGGGGAGGGTCTGAAGCAAGAGATCGATGCTCTGCCCCTGGTTGAGCGACTCGTCGTTTTGCTTGTTCGCAAACTCCATCAGCTTGCCCTCAAACTTTGCCAGTGCAGGGGCGTTCACAAAGAGCTGCCCCTTGTCGACCTCCGGCTGGAAGCCGACTGCCAAAGAGCCCATGAGGTGCGGCGCGACAATGGCAGGCTCTTTGGCCGTGAGGAGGTGCGATGGCACGCAGTAGGACTCAATGACAAAGCCAGCATCGTGCACCTCCACGAGGCGGTTGAGCCCAGCAGCGGCCGTCTTGTCGGTGAAAGGAACCAGCTCGCCTGCAAGCAGCATCTTCTCAATCCAGTGAGCGTCCCAGTCAACCGTGTGGTCACCAAAGGACGTGCGCGTGCGGGAGGGGTCTCCCTGCTTGATGCCAAGCGCCTTGATCACGGCGCGCGAGGGGGACTTGGCAGGCAAGTAGTGATTGGCAAAGTCCACGTGCGGAAAGGTGTCGTTCACGCGCATGGCGGTGATGGCAGGGGCATTGGGAGAGGGCTGGTACTCTGCCATCTGCACCTGCTGGGAGGCGGGCCAGATCGCGTAGATGGTCGTGTCCGTCTTCTGGGCGCGCAGGATGCTGTCCCCCGTGTTCTCGTTGGGGGACTTGGTGAGCACGCCCATCTTGCCGAGCTGGTCGTCAACAAACTTCAGAAAGTCGTCGCACTGGTCCATCGGGTGGGTGTGGGGGTCCGCCGGTGCCCACGGGGTCTTCTGCAACAGCAGCTTGCGCGTGAACGAGACGAAGTCCGACACGACGTCCGCGTCAGCGTCGGTCCGGGCGTTGTAGGCGTTCTTGTGATCAAACGCCGCCATGTACGGGTGCGCCTTCTGCAAGCGCGGGTCGTGAAAGATGTGCAGCTTGCCGGAGATGTATCCCCGCACGCACCCTTCTTGGTTGGGCTCCTCCATCAGGATCGCGTCGGCGTGGGAGCCAACACGCTGGATGTAGATCTGGTGGCCGCTCGGCTCGCGGCGGTTGTGGACCACGCGGATCGCGAGCAGGTGGTGCTCGGCGCTCTCATCCACGAGGCCGGCCATCGAGTTGAACAGCCCCTTGCCGTGCACAGAGCTGACGGTGGACTGCACGCCCTGCTTCTTGGGGCCGACAATGGACAGCTGCGTGTTCCAGTCTCCCTCTGCCCACGGCGTCTGCGTCATGCCCACGAACACGCGCGTGCCCTTGACATCAATGAGTCGAGAGTTGATCCCAATCGAGTGGGCGCCGTCGGAAAGCTCGGCCGACTTGCCGATGCCGTTGTCGGTGATCTCGCGGATCGCCGAAGTGATGGGCGTCTCCTCGCGCTCCTGGTAGGTGGTGCCCACGCTCATGCCGATGACGGAGGCCATCGCTGCACGCCCTCACGAGAGCCCGCTGCGCAAAAAAACAGGCACCACAGTCCAAACTTAACACGGGAACGGGCACCTTCTTGCCAAGGGGTTGGCAAGGGTTGGGGGCAAAAGGGGAAATGCACCGAGGGTCGGGCCCGCGCGGGGCCGTCGCACACGTGTCGGCACAAGTAACAAGTTTTGCAAGCCTCATTGAATGGCATGTGCCACGAATATTATTTGCCACGCCTCTTGGCACGAGTGGCGCTAGGATTGCGTGCCGCGGCGCGTGGTTTTTGTAACTTGTGGAACTATTGGGTGCACCACACGCGGCATGTCGGCTGCGCGACGGCCCCCGAATCACGACCAGGTCGGCGCGCTCGTGCCGGCCCTCGCCAAAGCGCCGCTGTCGGGTTCCAGCAAGCGCACGCCCGATGTGCTCGGACCGCTCATGCAAAACCTGTGCGCGTCCTCGGCGCAAGCTGTGGGCGACTGGACCAAGTGGAAGCTGCCGGAGGACGAGGGCAAGACCGAGGCAAGCCAGTCCGCGTACTCCTGCGTGGTGCAGCTGCAGTGCGACAGCGTGTGCCTGCTGCGCGTGACCCGCAACGGCGGCTGCAGCTTCGTCGTGCGCATGAAGCGCAGCCATTGGTGGTCCGTTGCCCAGGCACACGGGCTTGACAACTGGAGCAGCTGCGCCTTTCACCACACCCTGAGCCGCGACCAGGGCATCCGCCTGCTCACAGGCGCGCGCGCGTTTCGCATGAAGCCCGACAGCGTGCATCACCCCTACGCCCTCTCGCTCATCTGCGGCATGGGGCGCGGCGGGTTGCTCAGCGCCAATTGGTCGGGCGTCTTGCCAGCACCGACGGAGCCGTTTGCGGGCAAATTTGAGCTCATCGTGCTGCCACCCAGCCCGCAGGTCGTGGAGCAGTGCTTCTGCCTTATGGGGCACCGCGCCACCTTTGTGCAGCCCCCTCCGGCCGCTGCGGGGTCGGACGATGAGGACGACGAGGTGCCCTTGAGCCAGCGCGTGGACGCCGAAATCTGGGGCAAGACGCACGGGTCGGTCATCGCCTCCGCCGCCGACGCGGAAAAGTTTCGGGAGGCGGGGCAGCTCGTTTCTTGGTACAACGCGGCGCGCACGCTGCGCGCCCTGCCAGCCCTCAATGCGCACTTTTGCAACTCGGAGGCGACGCTCGCGGTTTTGGTCAAGGGATACCACGCGCCGCCGCCGCCGCCGCGGGCGTCCGCGCCCGCGGCAGCGGAGAAGGAGGACGAGGAGGACGAGGATCTGCTTGCGCCGTCGGACGTGGAGCCGGATGACGACGATGACGACGACGACGGAAAGGCGTCGACCAATGGGTCGTCGTCGCGCACGACCGCTGTGCCAACGGAGGCCAAGGACAGTGACAAAGCGTCCAAGGAGCGCAAAGGCGGTGGCAAGACGGCCAAGGAGCCCAAACCGCGCGCGTCGCCGCAGAAGAGTGAGAAGAAGGCAGCGGGCGCCAAGCGCGCGCGCGCCACCGCTGACGACGACGAGGACATTGAGGAGGAGGACGAGGTGGAAGACGACGCCGACAACTCTTCCATTTCGCAGACGTCCGATGAGGACAGCAGCTCTGCGGATGACAGCGAGTCGGAGTGCGACTCCGACGACGGCCGTGGCCGGCGCCGCCGGCGGCGTGCAAAGAAGCGGCCGCGCAGGGAACGGCGCTCGTCCAGGAAGCCAGCGCCGGCGGATGCGCCGCCTCCGCAGCCACCCGCGGTCACGGGGCTGTCGGTGGACGCGCTCAAGGCCATGTGTCAGCCGTGCTGCGATCAGCTTGGCCGCTTCCTGCTGGCAAACGACGGGCTGCTCTCTGGCACGCGCTGGGAGCGACTCGCGGACGACAAGCGGTTGCTTCTGGAGGCGACGACGGCAGAGGCGGTGGTGGCGGCGTCGCTGAGCCTCGCGCGCACGCTGATGGACGCGCACACCGACCCGCCCGAGGAGGCGGCCGTGGTCGTGTCGGGCCGCGAGCGCGCGCGCGTGCGCGCGCTTGCCGCGAAGACGGCGGCGTTTGCCGAAGCCGCGCTCGGCGACGTGGACCGCGCGATTGCCGAGAGCCGCGCGCACACTGAGCACCTTGAGTGCCTGCGCAAGCGCGGCTACGACGCGCTGCAGGCGGTGGAAGGCGGCGGCTTTGGCAACAAGGACGAGGGCGAGTCGAGTGTCTAAAATCTATATTGCTCGGGCGTGCGACTCTTAAAGTAGAGAGGGCCGTGTGTGTTTCTGTGTCTGCGCATGGCCTGGTGGCGATGACGGACGAGGGCAGCTCGGTTACCCTCATTTTTTACCGCATCAATCCGAAATGGTGGACGGAACCGGCGCTCAACCTCGCGTCGGCCGTGGCGCAGATGTCCAACCTCACGCACTGCGAGATCAGCATCGGAGAGGACGCCGGCGTCAACGGCACCATGAAACACGTCGCGAGGGTCTTCAACGACAACGTGGGCGTGGAGCTCGTGCACCGAACGGGGCGCAACCCGCAAAACCTCTTTGTGCAGCTGGGGTGCAGCAAGATGGCCGAGCAGAAGATGCTGCACTACGTCAAGACGCAGTGCGTCGGCAAGCCGTTCAGCAACTACGCGATGGTGCGCTCGCTCTTCTGGCCGCGCGAGACCACGCACGAATCGTTTTTCTGCGCAGAGCTCGTGGCGAGCATTCTAAAAGTGGGCGGGCTGCTTGACGCCAACTGCAACCCCGGCTCGGCCACGCCTGAGATGCTGTATCGTATCTATAGCCCGAGAGCAGCCGTCTCGGCCAACCCGTGCCTGCTGCGCGAGCTGCACCAGCACAGTCCTGTTGGCAGCAGCAGCAATGGTTTCATCGGCAACCTCAGCCACGCCGAACGGCTGGCGGAGCGCGAGTCGCTCGTCCCACACGTGAGCACAAACCACATGGTGCGGCCGACCGCGGCGGCGGCCGCGCTGCCGCCCAAGATGGCACTCGTGGCGCCGCAGGCGCCGCTCTTCCAGCCGGCACGGCGACGCGCCGACAGCCCACCGCGCGGCCACTTCCAGGTCGTGAGCAAGCAATACGCGCCGCTGGGGAGCACTGGAAGCGCGTGCTCCTCGCGATGCCCCTCCACCACCGGGCTGCAGCTGACCATGAATTCGCTTCAGTTTGGCGGGGGGACTATTGGTGGCGGCAGCAGTAGTGGTGTCAAACCCCGTCCCAGGTAATACAACGACGTCTATTTTTTTTTGGGAGGCGTCCCTCCCCCGTCCCACGCCCTCGTTCCCGACAACACACAAACACGCACGAACAACAAATGGTGCGTGTTTCCCCCTCCCCTCCGCGTTCTCCCCCGAGTGGCTGCTGTTGGTTTTTTTTTGAGGAATTTGTCTCCACGCGCAACGCCTGCGCTCATGCGTGTCACATCGCCGTCGACCGCTTCAATAGGTTGCCGACACGACGGGCACGTTCGTGGCAAAGAGGTGCAAGCGCTGATTGGCCATCGCCATGGCGGAGCCAAAGTGCTTGAGCGCCACCAGAGCAACGAGCGTCTGCAGGATATCCTTGTCAAGGTGGCCACTTGCGTACGAGGTGCCAGTCGTGAGCAGCAGCACGTAGGTGAAGCCGAGGGTTGCCTTGAGGCCGCCGGCAATGAGCGCAGTGGCAAAGGGCGGAAGCGTCTCCGCCTCGTATCCGGGCTTGCTGGTGAACGGTTCATTGGTGCATAGGCCGATTAGGAAAAAGGCGATGATGGTGATGCCCGAGACGGCCACCGAGACGACCGCGCCCGTCTGGATGATGTGGTTCCACGTATCGGCGTGCTTGAAGTCGTTCGCCAGGAGCATGATGTCCAGGACGGCAATGGAAATCCAGGTGCCCAGGTTGAAGATGAGGAAACCGATCCATCCCTCCAGCCAGCTGGTGTCGTTGCGGGGGTTGCGCTGGAGCTCATCGAGCTGGGCAGACATGAAGTAGGGGATGCCCACCATGTTGCTAACGGGCAACGCGGAGGTTGACTTGCTTTCTTGTTTTTACCCTCCGCCAGAAGGGATTATTAGAAATGGGTATGCCTTGCCTAACACGCACACACACACACACATTTGCTGGCTGCCTACGGAAGAACGGCAATCGCGCGTTTTGGATGCGCGACAGGAGAAGAAGAGGAGCTTGGCCAGGCCTCTGAGTGCGCTTACGAGCGCTGCGTGTACACCATCTGCGCGTGCTGGGCGAGCTCGAGGCCGACCTGACGAGGGCAAAGGTTGGGTCAGGGTTGGGATCGAGGCGACAGCGCGTCTGGGCCGAGGGTTCGAATGCCGGCAACGCTCCATCGAATCGCGGGCCGTTTTGAGCGACACGCTCTCGCCCCGACGCCAGCGCGCGTCGCCGGGTATGGCATCTGGGCCAAAGTGTCCCTGTCCTGGGATGAGCGACATGAAGCTCTTGGTGAAGGGGTCGAAGCGACGGTGGGGGCCAAGAAAGCACGTCGCGTTCTGCTCAACAGCAAGCACACGAGCGCGCGCGTCAGTTGCTGCTCTACTAAGGCGAGTGGGCGAGGGTTTGAGTCGCGCGCGTGGGTGTACGTTAGTCGAGCCCTGCGAAATGAAGTCCATGTTCTCGGCCGCCTTGAGGTCCTCGCCGTAGTGGACCTGGTGCAGGTTGAGCAGCTTGTTGTACTGCTGGAACATCTGCTCGCCGCCCGGGAAGGACTTGTGCGTCAGGTTGCTCGCGCCAGTGACCTCCCATGGCAAAAGGCGACCGGTGATCGACATCACCGTGTCAAGGTGGCCGCCCTGGAACTGGCCCTCAAAGGCCGGGAAGGCCAGCATGGACGCGTAGCGGTCGCTGACGTCGTCGTCAAACGACAGGCGCGACACGAGGTTGTCCCTGGCCGTCTCGGCGCTGTAGCCGGCGCCCTCCGCGTCCTTGGCGAACCAGCGCACGTTGCCGCCCGCGACGTAACCCGCGCAAGCGATGTCGCGCATTACCATCACGTTCTGAGGCTTGGTGACGACCGCCTTGAAGTGGCCGGTGTAGTGTCCTGCGCACCGCGATCGACACGCTCAGCGGCTGGCGGGCAGGCACCGCGGCGCGCGCGCGTGCGTGCGTGCGGGCATGGCGCGCACCCTCGATGG
>MDTG01230634.1_pt1 | contig 10031 bp, 11 predicted proteins | sample 811421 | NCBI WGS metagenome assembly MDTG01 (sample SAMN05326645, study PRJNA326480) | marine metagenome | isolation source: seawater | place: Pacific Ocean: South East | collected 2011 | reverse complement strand
GAAGAGGGTATGATCGTAACCTTTAGATATAATGGTGGTAGTGATAAAACACCCGTGGTTCTAGTTATATATCATGATAAGCAGAAAAAAATGATCGAGGGTATAAATTTAAACTATATAACTATCAGTAGAGTGGGTAGGTTGGTTGAACTCATGGGTGATGCGAAAGTAGGAATAGACAAAGATGAGATGATCGAAGAGTTTGAAAAGGATATCACTAGAGTTCAGTTATCATCAAGGAAAAAAAGAGATCATATGACTCCACAAAAATTCTACAAGGATGTTATAAAGGGTGATTCAATAATAAAAAAAGCTTATAGGAGTTATTATCTAACCAAGATGAGTTCATTAAAAGCTGCTGACATTAAAGAGAGTTTATTAGGTTGAAGATAAGTTATTCCATACTGGTTCATAACGAGGATAAGACCTTGGAGAAGTTGTTGAAGTTCTTGGTGAAGTGGAAAGATCCCAATGATGAGATTGTCATACTCGATGATTACTCGGATAACGAAAAGACTAAACAAGTATTAGATTTCTATGTATCGGCACATGATATTGTGTATGAACAGAGAAGTTTACAAGGGGATTTTGCCTCACAGAAAAATTATCTGAAATCAATGGGTAGTGGTGATTATAGTTTTAATATTGATGCTGATGAGATGGTGAGTAGATGGCTCATTCAAAATGTCCATGAGATCATAGATGGTAATGAGGGAATAGACTTAATTTTACTACCGAGGATAAATACCGTAGAAGGAATAACAGAAAAACATTGTAGGGCTTATGGATACAGAATTGATGAAAATGGTTGGATAAACTTTCCTGATTGGCAAGGTAGGATATTTCGTAATCGACCAAATATCAGATGGCAGTTCAAGGTTCATGAACAGATAACAGGATATAAAACTTATGCTACGCTACCAATAGATAAACCATTCTGTATCCTACATCCAAAGACAATAGAAAAACAAGTGGAGCAAAATAAATTTTATAATGAGGATATAAGTGGGATTAAATCATGATTAAAGTAAAAATACAAAATCCTACAGAAGATAGAAACAGACCAACCTTTGCTCCGTTTTTTCGTTGTGTAAATTTACTTAAAGATTACAGTATTGAAATAACAGAATCGGATGATTTTGATTATTTGTTTGTTGGTATGAACGATTTTATTGATAAACAAATTTCTTTAAAAGATAGTGTAAATTATGGATTGGAAAATTTATCAAAAATATCTGGTGATTATTTTCTGTTTGATGGTTCAGATTCGACTTCTTTGATGGGTGCGTATGAAGTATTTAAAGATTCAGATGCTATTTATCTTTTTAAAAATCAAAAGTTAAAGAATAAAGATGATTACAAAATCCCATATGCTTTTAATAAATTTTTCTTTGGTAGCGGCGGTGAGATTGATTTATCATATGATATAACAGATGGTGAGTGGGATAAAATAAAATTTTCACATAATAATCTTGGTTATTGGAATGATTACTCAAATCATTTACCGATAAGTAAAAATAAGAATATTGATTTATGTGCTATTTTTAATGCTGTTCATAAAAAAAATAAAGATCACGGTGTTAGAAATGATTTGTTGTACACCGAACATAGAAAAAGTCTTTGGGATAAAGTATCGCCGTTAAAAGAAAAATACAATATGTTGACCGAAAAAAAACCGTTTCAAGAGTATATTCAAAATTTACATAATTCTAAAATATCTTTATCACCCTTTGGTATGGGAGAATTTTGTTTTAGGGACTTAGAATCAATGGTAGTCGGTACTATTATATTAAAACCAAGTCATGCCATGGTTGATACCTTACCAAATTTAATGATAGATGATGAGACTTTCATATCTTGTGAATATGATTGGTCTGATTTGGAAGAAAAAATAGATTACATATTAGATAATTTTAATTATCTCAACGATAAACTAAATCATAATATTAGAACTACATTTAATGAAAATTTTACTTATGATAATTTTTGTCGTTATTATTATGAAATGTTTTCAAACCTATCAGCAGTTAGTAATTATGAATAATAACTTAATGATATTTGGTCCTTGGTGTGGAGAATTTTGCTATGAATTAAGTTGGTGGATACCTGAAATACGAAAAAAAAGTAAAGAAGATTATAAAAACTATGATATTTTTGCGGTAGGTTTTGATGGTAGAAAGGTATTGTATGAAGATTTTATCGATAAATATTTTTCTTATTCAAAAGAGATAGAAGATACACTTAAATATCCATCTACTGGAGGAGAACATATACCAGGTATTGGAGATATTATACCTGATCACTTAGTAGAATATGTTCAAGAAATAGTGACACCTCATCTAGCTCATTATGATGAAGTTCAGTTGTATAAACCAATGACCATGCCTTTTGATATGCATAGGACACTCAACGATAATCCATATGGTGATTACAGGCATTATGACGCTTCTCCAAAAATAATGAAATTAGTAAAAGAAGAAATAAAATTCGATAACGATAGAGAAACCGTTGCTGTAATGGCAAGAATTAGAAATAGACTTGGAAAAACTTGTTATCTAGATTGGAATCCAGATAGTTGGAAGGCATTTGTAAAATTGTTAGTTGATGATTTAAAAGTAAATGTTGTCATGATTGGAATACCACAAAAAGAAGGAAGTTCCGCCGGCGCTTCAATTACATTTGAAGATGGTGAGTTCGTTAAGGGTATATCATTCATGGGTACTGATTCAGTTGAGAGACAAATAGCACTTCTAAAACAAACAAAATGTAGTATTTATGGTGCTTCTGGTACTGCGGTATTTCCGTTCTTTATAAATGATGTATATACATTTACTCAACAGAGTAAAGAAGAAGGATATAGACTCAAACTTCAATGGGAAAGAGATTTAACTAACAATTTAAAAAATGTAAAAATATTCGATAAATATAAAGATGGTATTGAATTATATAATTCACCTGTTGATGAATTATATGAAGAATTTAAATTGTTTTATGAGAAAATAATCTGAGGTAAAAATGAATAATATTAAATTTGCTGTGGCAACTGATAATTCTTCTCAACCATCTTACTACTGTGATGGGGGTAGGTATATCAATTACTCGGATGATAAAGACATTACTCACACCGATTTACCTTACACAAGTTTTTTTACTTTTCCAGAATTATTTGATGGACATTTTATTAATTTAAATTCTCCGTGGGATTTATATCCAAAAGAAGATTTTGATTTAATTTTTGCTGCTATAGAATGTAATGAAAATCATTTAATTAAATTACGCAAATCATATCCAAATGCTGTTATCATGGGTATGTACAAGGAGTATTGAAATAATGATCCTCGTGTGCGCAATTATATTATACAGAATACAGAAGCATATGTACATCCTTATTGGAATGTAGACCTATTTAAATTTTTAGGTTGTATTACACCAAAAAAATATCATGTGATACCTCAACCTGTAAACCATAAAACTCTACAGAAAAAATATACTTGTGAAAAGAAATCCACTATTTTTGATTACAACAGAAAAATAAATCGAAGAATGGGACATAACAATAGTTCTATAATGAAAAAAATATTAGAAAGTGATGTGAAGTTAAAACCAGTTTATTATGATGGTCCTACAGGTTTACAAAACTTTATAGGTGGGTGGGCTGATTCAAAATACATGTTGAGTACCGATGATTTTAAAATGGGTGGTGTGCAAAGTGTTCAATGCACTGCTTTGAAAACAATAATGGTTGGTGGTAATAATAATTGGCATCATATTTTATTTCCTGAATTAGTTGGTACTGATGTGAATTTTTTAGTTTCTAAAATAATACAATTAGAGTCTGATTCAGAGTATAGAAAAAAGATAAGGGATTACTCTTACAAGATGTATAAAAAGTGTTTTTCACATGAGTCTGTTAGAGGTGGTATATTAAAAATATATGGTGAAATTAAAAATGGAAAATAAAATTTTAGTCTTAGGAGATGGTTTGTTGGGTAGAGAATTGGTAAAGCAAAATCAATGGGACTATATCAGTAGAAGAAAAAATAGAGTAGATATGTTTTCTTTAATATCACTTATTAAGGAAAATTCTCACGATGTGATCGTTAATTGTATCGCTAACACCGACACCTATTCAAGAGATAAAGATTCTATGGTGGAAGTTAATTATAAATTTGTTGTAAAATTAGTTGAAGAAATAAATAGATTAGGTAAAAAATTAGTACAGATTTCAACTGATTATTTATATACTTATAGTGAAGAAGATGTTACAGAAGAGGGTGTGCCAGTACATTGTAATACTTGGTATGGTTATACAAAACTATTAGCTGATGGATATATTGAAAGTTTTTCAGAAAATTATCTCATAAGTAGAATGACTCATAAGTGTGAACCTTTTCCATATGATGAGGCTTGGGTGAATCAAATTGGAAATTTTGATTATGTAAAAAAACAAACAAAAAGATTAACCAAACTTATAGATAATGATATTACTGGCATTGTAAATATAGGTGGTAAAAAAAAATCAATGTATGAATTAGCAAAACAAACTAAAAAAAATATTGAAAAGAATCATTGTGAGTTTCCTGTTCCTGGTAATATAACAATGAATTTAGATAAACTTAATAATATTATGAGGAAAATAAATGAAAATTAGAGAATCAATGTTACCGGTTTTAGGACCTAAAGGTGGTAAAGAAGAGATACAGGCATTACAAGAAGTTATTGAAAGTGGATGGTGGGGTAAGGGTCCTAAAGTTGCAGAGTTCGAGGAGAAGTTTGCAGAGATGGTTGGACATAAATATGCTTGTGCTGTTACAAGTGCTTCACATGGTCAAGACTTAGTTATGAAGGCATTGGGGTTAAAGGATATTGATGTAATCAATCCTGCTATATCATTTATAGCCACCGCTATGATTCCTTTATGGAATGGATTTACATCCAATATAGTTGATGTTTTACCAGATACAATGTGTATTGATCCTGATGATGTGGAGAAGTATAAGAAACCAAATAGTGAAGTTATGATTGCAGTTAATCAGGCTGGTGTACCATGTGATTGGGAACGATTAAGAAAAGTATTTGGTGGGTTCATACTTGAAGATACTGCTCATAGTTGTTACACACCAGGTGCTGGACAAGGTGGTGATTGTGCAGTTTGGTCATTCCAAGCCGTTAAAACAATGCCTTGTGGTGATGGTGGAATGATTACAAGTAATGATAAAGAATTAATTGAAAAGTGTAGAGAGATGACTTGGTTCGGAGTATCCTCGACATGGAGTAGGGCTAGTGGTGCTAAACCAGGATATGCTTGGGATTATCAAGTAGACTTACTTGGTTACAAATATTATATGATTGATATTATGGCGGCTATTTGTTTAGAACAGATGAAGAAGTTACCAGCTAATTTAGAGTTCCGTAGGCATGTGCAAAAAAGATACAATGAAGAATTACACCCTATTATTGAAAGACCACATCATACAGAAACCGTACAATATTATTGTGCTAAATTACCACCGAAGATTTGGAATGTGGCTCCCGATGGTAGTGGTCAATCTTCAACGAATCGTGATGATTTAATAGATTATCTTGCTAGTAAGAAAATACATACATCAGTACATTTCAAACCATTGTACAAATACGGTCCTATAAAACAAGATAGACGATATCCTGTCTGTGAAAAAGAATGGGTTAAATTAATATCTTTACCAGTTCATAATAGGATGGTCGAAGAGGATATCGACTATGTAATTTATTGGGTAAATAAGTGGATTGAGGAACACTATTTATAATTATGAAGTATATTTTAGAAATAACCACAAAGATAGGATGCTCTAATGTGTGTGAATATTGTCCACAAACAAAACTAATAAGAAACTATACTAATAATTTACATAATGCTGTTATGAAAAAACATTTCGATGACACCAAAGATTTGGATGTTGTTGAAAATTTACTCCTACACAAATATCTTGAAAAGGATAAAAATAGGGATACAATGATGTCGTTAGATACTTTTAAGAAGTGTCTGTCAACAATACCAACTCAAGTAGATGTGCATTTTACTGGCTATACAGAAGCATTCGAAAACCCTCAATGTGTCGATATGATTGAACATGTATTTGAAAAAGGTCATAAGGTTTTATGTAACACTACATTGGTAGGATTAACACCTGAAATCATTAAAAGATTAGAAAATATAAGATTCAAAGAATTCAACATTCATCTACCATCTGCTACTTACTATGAGAACATAGGTAGAACTAGTAAAAAACAAAAAAATGAAACAGGTAAAGATATAACTGATGAATACTTAGATATCTTAGATCATATCATTGACGCTAATATCAATGCCGATCATCCTAAACATTTCCACACCCATTCTGGTGAAGAATTACCCGACCTACATCCTGAAATAAATGATTATGCCGGTGATAGGATAAGAGCGATAGGGTATAAAAACAGAGGTTTAAATTCAAGAGCTGGAAATTTGGGTAAACTTACTGGTGAATTGTTGTGGGAAAATAATTGGTGTCAGAGAATAATACATAATGTTTTATTACCCGATGGTACAGTTCAATTATGTTGTCAAGATTATGGATTAGAAGAGCCGTTAGGAAATTTGAGCATAATGAATTATGCTGATATATTTGAGACAAACAATTTTCAGAATAGAATCATGAAAGGTAAAACCGATATATGTAATAGATGTGATGATGGAGTTGCAGTTCCAGATAACATGAAAAAATATTTAGCTAGTATGCAATATCATGAGGATGAATGGAGAAAAGAACAACATAAAAGAAAGCAGGTATAATAAATGATGACTATATATATAATATCTTCGGATAATTCTATTCATTGTATAGAGGCTATGCAATATTTTGTTAACAAGTATTGGATACCCAACCCACCAAAAGTAGTTGTGTTGAGTTATAATCAACCAGAAAATTTTGAATTGTCAAAAAACTTCGAGGTGGTATCTATGGGCGTTGATGAAGGAGTTAATACGGTAACTAAAAAAATCGAAAAGTATATGAGTGAAATTGATGAAGAGCATTTTATTTTTACCGTTGATGACTTTTTACCTATAAAACCTGTAGACGTTAATTTAATTTCTTATTTAGAAAATAAAATTGTGAATGAAAACATATCTAGAATTAACTTAGAAAATAATTTTTATAATAAAAAACGAAAAACTTTAGAAGAATATAATGGACATATTATATCACAGTTAGATTATGGTGTAAATTCTGCTTTGATATCCACAATTTGGTCTATGTGGTCTAAGGAGTTTTTTTTAGATTCCATTCGAGAAACCGGTAATTTGTGGAGTTGGGAAAAGAAAGCCAAACAATATGAAAACCAAAAACATAGAGTTATAGGAGTGGAAAATGGAGGAGTATTACCAACTTGTCATTTATTTAAATTAGCTAAGTTGAAACCGGATTGGTATAAGATTGTAGGTACTGATGATGATATTCATGCCGATGATAAAGTAAAAATAGAATCCTTTTTAGATAAGTGGAAAAAAGAGTTCGTTATACAATTAGTATGAAATTAATATTTGGAGGAAGTGGGTTAGTTGGTTCTAACTTTAAAGATGGTATCAAATTATCTAGTGAAGATGTTGATCTGTTAAATTATTCAGATACATTAAAATGTATACAACACCATAAACCAAAATTGATTGTTCATTCAGCTTGTAAAAAACTAAGTTCAAAGTTATTGTATGATAAAAGTGCGAATTACTTCGATGAAAATGTAAGAATGACGCTTAATATTTTTAAGGCTTCTGCAGAATTCGGTGTTAAAAATTTATTGGTCATAGCTTCTATTAACGCTTTTTTAAAAAAAAATAACCTTGTTCATAGTGACGCCTACAATCATAATATAAAAAAGGTGTTATCTAATCAGTATTTCGAGCAGTATGGACTCAAATCAAAAGTAGTTTATTTATCGAATGTATTTGGTCCTTTGTACAAAAATAGTTGTAATGGGTTTATCCCATTTATTATTGAAAAGTGTCATGAGGCTATAAAAAATAATACCGATCTAAATATAACAGGTGATAAATCATATAAGAGAAATTTTGTGTACATCAAAGATGTGATCGATTTTATAACCTCTGATTTAGATAATGAAACTGATGTCGTTATATCTACTGAAAATTCATATACGCTAGAACATGTTACAAATATTGTAACCGAGATAATGGGATTTACTGGTAAAGTTAATTGGTCTGGTAATTATGACGACATTAAAGATAAAGATATAAATTTGTCGAATCAAAGATTAGTGAATTTGAATAAAACTAAACTTTATGATGCATTAAAAAAGACAATAGAGTGGAGAATAACATGAGTGAAATTGAAAATTTTTTAAAAAGTATAAAGGGTAGTATACCAAATAGTGATATACGGTGGAAAATGTCAGCTGATGATTTAGATTTTTTCAATGAAGTAGTTACTAAATTAAAGGAGTTAAATGTAAAAAATCTTCTTGATATAGCTTGTGGTGCTGGTAATTTAGTTAAGATGTGTAGAGATTCGGGTATTGAATCTTATGGTATAGATCCTTTAAGTAATAAAGATTCTAATATTTATCAAGGTACTTTTAGTAGTGCTATTGATAATCAAAGATTTTTAAAAGATGTAAAAATAGATTGTATTTCTATTACTAATACTCTTCATGGAAGAGATCATATTTCTGAAGAACTTCAACAACTATTTAATTTATTTAAAAGAAATGCTAAATATATTATTATTAGTCATCCATTTGGTTTTGATTATTTACTTGAGGGATTAACTTTAAAACATGAATTTAGACCATCACATGGTGGTAAAAGTAAAACGGTATTTCATAAACTTTACAAAGTAAATTAATGTTAGATTTATACAAAATAAAAGACACCATAAACTTAGATCATCATAATTGTTTTAATAATCCAAACACATTTCCACAGTTTCAAGAAGGGTTGGAACAATTTAAATTTCACATAAAACAATTGGTTGATGACTCAGAGGGTGTTACTTTCTATAAATTTGGAGATGGTGACTATAGATTTTTAAATGCTAGTGAAGTGGGAAGTGCTAAACCTGGTAACAGAGCTCTTAGTTTATCTTACGATCAGATTGATTTAAAAGCTCATCGTGATGGTTCTAAAAAATGTGACTTTTATACATGTGAAATATATCCAGAAAATATACAAATGTTTTCCGAAGTGATTGGTAGAGATGTAGACTATCCAGCAGAGTATGGTTATGGTCTCGTGGGTAATAGATGGTTCACAAAAACATTTGATGATATTGGATTGATCGGAGCTAAAGAAAAAATGTTATTGGTTGAAGAACTAATGACTTATTCACAGTATCAAGATTATTTAAAACTAAATAAATTTAATGATTACATTTACTTTCCTCAGAAGTTTGCTGCTGATAATTTAAATGATTTAGAAAATGTGATCAGACCTCAGTTAGAAAAATCAACCTCAAAAATATTTTTACTTGGAATTGGTCACGCTAAAAGTGGTATACTTCATAAATTTTCTGAGTGGAAACCTAATTCTATATTTTTAGATGTTGGTGCTGGAATTGATATGATTGCTGGTTGTATTAATATGATGAGACCTTATGCTGGTGATTGGACAAATTATCGTATAAACGGATATGATTATTCTGATATTGATTATCTCAAGTATTCCGGTAAAGGAAAACATGTCATTTTAAAAAATAAGTTGATGGTTTGATAATTACAATATATATTTATTAGTATACTAATTAGGTTATTACTTTATGAAAAAGAATGTTATATTTTGGGTTGGTGTTAAGAACCAAACATATTCTGAGAAATATGGTGGATGGGATTGGATGGATATCAGCCGTAAGACTTGGGAGTATTGGTGTGATAAAAACGATGTCGTATTCTTCCCAATGGAAAAACCAATAGATAAAGATTTAGTTAAGTATAGAATTAACTGGCAGAAATCAATATATTGTTTTGACTTATTAGATGAGGCTGGTATCGATTATGATCAG
>MDTG01218245.1_pt1 | contig 10031 bp, 10 predicted proteins | sample 811421 | NCBI WGS metagenome assembly MDTG01 (sample SAMN05326645, study PRJNA326480) | marine metagenome | isolation source: seawater | place: Pacific Ocean: South East | collected 2011 | reverse complement strand
TTGAGGAGAGAATTTAAGATATTTTCGTGTATCTCTGATATCAGCTAAACTATCTTTTAAATCACCTGTTTGAAAACCCACATAATGAATTTTAGCCTTCTTATTACAATATTTTTCTATAAGTTTAATATAATTCATTAAATTAATTCTTTTTCCATTGCCTAAATTTAATATTTTAAATGGAGCTTCACTTGATGAAAAATTGTTATATTGTGGAGTCCATTTTAAATTTTTTTTAGGGATCTTTTTCATAGCTAAAGAAATGCCTTTTGTAATATCATCTATGTAAGTAAAATCTCTTGAGTGATTTCCGTAATTAAAAACTTTAAATTTTTTATTTTTCAAAATACTTTTGACAAAAATGTAAAGCGCCATGTCAGGTCTTCCCCAGGGACCGTATGCAGTAAAAAACCTTATCAGAGTAATTGGTAAATTAAACATATGGCTATACGAATGTGCCATTAACTCATTAGATCTTTTGCTTGCTGCATAAAATTGAGTAGGGTGATCTGCAGGTAAATCCACATTAAAAGGCATTTTTTTATTTAATCCATAAACACTACTGGTGCTAGCAGAGACTAAATGTTTAACTTTATTAAGACGACAAGATTCTAAAATATTAAAAAAACCTTTTAGATTATTTTGAAAGTATGTTGATGGATTTTTTTTAACATATCTTACACCTGCTTGGGCGGCTAAATGAATAACTTTATTAATTTTATTTTTCGAAAATAAATTATTAATTTTTTTTTGGTCACAAATATCAATCTTCTTAAATATGAATTTTTTTTTAAACTTTTTTAAAATTTTTAATCTATCTTTTTTAAGTTTTACACTGTAGTAATTATTTAAATTATCTATTCCTATAATCGTCAAGTTTTGTTCTTCTAAAAGTCTTTTTGCTAAATGAAATCCTATAAATCCAGCAACTCCAGTAATAACTATCTTTTTCATAATTATGATATTTTTTTAAAAAAACCAAATACTGTGTTTTTCCCGGATGGTTCTTTAATTCTCTCTAATTTTAATGTTTTAAGACCTGATCTGGTTGCTAATTGATCTAATGAATTGAGCGAAAAAATTTGCAAATGATCTATACAAAATTCTCCAGCAAATTTACCTTTGGTTTTTGCTTCAACATCTGGCAACTCAATATATATTATACCTTTTTGTTTTAATAATCGTTTAGAATTTTTTATCATTTCAAGGGGATCGTAAACATGCTCTAAAACTTTATTAAAAGTTACTAGATCAAATTTTTTAGTAGTTTTAAATTTTGCTAATTCTTTTGTGAAAACATTAATTTTTTTTTGTTTAAGAAAATTAGCATACCTATTATCAAGTTCTATACCACAGATGCTATGATTTAATTTTTTCATTTCATATAAAAAAACACCAGTCCCACAACCCACATCGAGTATAGAAATTTTTTTTTTTCTAAAAAAATTATTTATTCTAAGTGCTCGATTCTTATTGTCAGATTTTTTTAAAGTTAAATTAGTTATATACTTAAATCTTTCTTCAACTCCTTTTTCATTTTGATAAGTCAAATCTAAATAATCTTTTTTATAAATTTCATTAATTTTAAATTTATGAAAAGCCATAACATGATCACATAAATTACATTGATAAAATGCGCGGTAATATTTTCCATTTATAGAAAAATTTTTTTCGTCGTGAGGTTTTTTTTTATAATTGAATAAAATTTTGAATCTATTTTTTTTACAATAATGCCAATTATCTCTTACCTTAAATTTCATGTTATATAAGTTTTAAAATTTTTTTTGTAGGAACGTAAATACTTCCTAAATTTTTATATATTTTTTTTACTTTAGATAGATCATGATATGTATCTATACTCAATTTGATTTTTTTTTTCTTAAAATAATCTTTATTATTTAAATTATAAATTTCATATTTTTTTTTATTTCTATAAAAAAAATTGAAAATATGTTCTTTATCACTTAGACTAATTTTTTTTTTAATATTAAAAAAAACTTCTGATTTTGCAACTTCACAAGCTAGCCCTTTGGGGCATTTTTTTGATAACTGATTTGTGATAATATCAAATTTATTTTTTCTAAAAATTTTAACCATTTTGTTCACTTCATCAAAATCAACAAAAGGTCTATCTGCATTTATTCTAACAAAAGCATCAAATTTAAATTTTTTTAGACACTTAATAGTTCTATCGAAAACATTTTTTAAATTACCTCGAAAGAAACGTATCTTTTGTTGTTTGCATATTTTTATGATTTGATTATCTTTTTTTGATAAAGAAGTACAAACAACTATATTTAAGTTAGTAAACTTTTTTAATCGTAAATATATTACTTCTAATAATTTTTTTTCTAAAAATATCTCTTTTAAAACTTTACCTGGAAGTCTTTTTGAATTGTATCTTGCGAAAATTAAAATTCCTAGTTTTTTCATAACGATTTCTAGACTTTATAATAATTTTTCTTTCTATTCTTAATTGAGTTTCTGCAATCAAATAAATATTTTGCCTCTTTTGCAATTAAATTGTAATTAAATTTAGTATGATCTGTAACGATAATCACAATTTCATATTTTTTTAAAATTTTTGAATTTATTTTTTGACTAAATTTTTTTTTATTTTGAAAAATTATTTTTTTTACATAAGGATCAGAGTAATCAAAATCAATTCCCTTTTTTTTAAGTTTCTCAGCTATAATTAATGCGGGAGACTCTCGTATATCATCAATATTTTTTTTATAAGCGACACCTAAAATTAAGACCTTTTTTTCTATTAATTTAATCTTTTTTTTATTTATAAATTTAATGATTTTTTTTACAATCCAGTCTGTAATTTTTCTATTAATAAGCCCTGCCGTTTTAATAAATTTTAATTCAAAATTTTTTTTTTTGGCTAACCAATATAAATAAAATGGATCTAATGGAATGCAATGACCTCCATAACCTGGGCCAGGGCTAAATTGTGTAAAGCCGAAAGGTTTGGTACCGGCTAAATCTAAAACTTCGTTAATATCAATCTTAATTTTATCCAAGAACATCTTAAGCTCATTTACCAAAGCTATATTTACAGATCTAAAGACATTTTCTACCATTTTTGCCGTTTCTGCAGACTTTATGCTTGCTGATGAAATGACTTTTTTAGTAATGTATTTATACAATTCTTCACCTAAATTTAAACATTTGCTCGAATATCCCGCGCATATTTTAGGTGTATTATGTAAGTTGTACTTGATCTCTTTTTTTTTTATTTTTAATTCAGGACTTATTCTTTCGGGAGAATAAACTAAAAAAAAGTCCTGAGCTATTTTAAATCTTTTTACTTTCAAAAGTTGTCCGATTGTTTCTTCGGTTGTTCCAGGATAAGACGAACTTTCAAGAGATATCAGTTGTCCTTTTTTTAAATAATTCCTCATAGAGGATAAACTGTCTTTCAGAATAGTAAGATCAGGGTTTAAATTTTTTGTTAACGGAGTTGGTAACGCAATAATAATCACGTCGGACTCACTTATAAACTTGTAATTATTTGTTAACTTTATTTTTGCTCTAAGGTTTTGTTTTTTTTTTATATTTTCTATATTTACGTCAATTCCTATTGTTTTAAATCCTTCCTTATCAAATTTTTTAATTATTTCACTGCCAACATATCCCAATCCAACAACACAAATTATTGCTTTTTTAGTTTGTATTTTTTTTTTTAATTTTGAATAATATTTCATTTAATTTTCAAATTACTTAATTTTTTTTTTGTAACTTTTTTCAGTAATAAGATTTCCTTATTTAGTCTGTTTTTGTTTAAAAAATGATTAATAATTTTTAATCTAGTTTGAAGTATTTTTAATTTATTTTTACTCAAATTTTTTTTATGTTTTCTATAAAAAAAGAGATTTTCTTTTGAATTATTTATTTCATATTTCTTAAGTAAAATCGCGAGCCAAATATAGAATCCATCCTGTCTATCAAATTTTTCACAATATCCACCTAGTTGTTTTAAAAATTTTAAATCTATTAAAGAACAAGCACCATGAGCAGGCTGATCATTTAAAAAATATTTAGGTTTATTTTTATAAGTAAATTTAGTTAGAACTTTGCCATTGGAATTAATCCATTTAAAATTTGGAAAGACCATTTTTACTCTAGAATTTTTTCTGATTATTTTCACTAGTTTCGCTAAAGCATCATTTTTTAGATAATCATCTGCATCCAATCTTAAAATATACTTTCCTTTTGCCAATTTAATTGCTTTGTTAGATGATTTAACGTGCCCTAATCTTTTTTTATTAAAAATAAACTTTACTCCTTTAACAAATTTAAAACTTTTTATAATTTCAACTGAATTGTCAGTAGAAGCATCATCAATAATAATTAATTTAAAATTTTTATAATTTTGATTGATTACACTGTTGATGCTTTTTTTTAAAAAATTTCCGTAGTTATAATTTGTTATATAAACGGTTATAAGGTCATTCATATTTTTAATTTAATTTTTTCATAAGCTAAAATGCTTTGTTTTGTCTTTTTCCCTATTAGTTTTTTATATTTTCTCGCATCTATGCCTTTATTGGGTCTTAAGCATGAAACAAATTCCTTTTTAATCACCTCACCTTTTTTAAGATCCCTGTTCAAATATAATGCTCTCCTGAAAGATTGGATATTTTTGCTTTTAATTTCACCTTGGGTTGGTTTTTTTAAATTTACTCCCCTCATTAAGTTAATTTTTTTAATTTTTGAAATAAGATCTTTGGTTTCTTGAGGATTCAAAGATATTTTATGGTCTCTAAAAGTTTTTCCTTTTCGATTGTCTGTAAAATGAAACTCCAGAATTTTTGCACCCATTAAGTAAGCTGCAATTAATGCAAGATCACCTTTATTGTGATGAGAATAACCCACAGTGAGTTTTGTCGACTGTTGCAAAGTATTTATAACATTTAGATTTACTTCATTATCATTGGTTGGGTAGGAAGAGGTGCATTGCAGCAGCGCTAGATAGTTTTCATTTTTATATTTTTTATTTTGTTGTCTTAAAAATTTAATGGTATCTTTAATTTCCTTTAAAGTAGATAGACCAGTGGATAAAATAATTGGCTTATCTCTCTTAGCTAATCTGGATAAAATTGGATAGGCAGTCAAATCACCTGATCCGATCTTATAAAATTTTAAATATCTGTCTATCCAGTTTAAACTATTTTCTTCCCAGACTGATGCTAAATATGTGACATTTGCTTTTCTGCACATTTTGGCTATTTCAATATGATGCTCTTTGGATAATTCAAATTTTCTAAAATGATTGAATCTTTTTTTTGATTCAATACGACTTACCAAACCTGATCCACTATAAATTTGTAATTTTACAACATCAACACCTGTTGAAATTGCTAATTTTACTAATTTTTTAGCGTAATTAAAATTTCCTTCGTGATTTCCTCCTATTTCAGCAATTAATAAAGGACCATGTCTACCGCGCCAGATATTTTTATTAAACATTTTGCCTCTTTTTAGTAATTAAAATAAATTTATTTTTAAAGATTTTCATTAATTTTTAATCTTACTTTATCTAACATATTATTATCCTCGTCATACATCATGACTTCGTTTTGATTAAGATTTTCAAAATAAGCTTTGGTGTCGATTGTTAAAATCTTACTTAATCTTAATGAAAATTGATCATAACTGCAGTTATTAATTGTACAAATGCCATCAATAGGAAAATTATAATTTTCATAATCTGTAAGATTGCTTGATAAAATTTTCTCACGTAAACCAATTTTATCTCTCAATAAAGTTGATTGACAACCAACAACAACTTTACTTTGAAAAATTGCTAAATAAGATGAATATCTATGTTTTTTTTCATTTAAATTTTTTATTAGATAATCAAACTCTTTTTGATTAAGGTGCTTTTTATAAAATTCAATCTCTTTCCTATGCATATCATTTTCCTTATATTTTGTATATTTTGGTGCAAATATAAATTTTAAATTTTTTTCAATAGCAAACTTTATTGTATATCTTGCAAGACTCCCCAGACCTTCTTCGATCCTTTTTTTTTTAAATTTTTCATTAAAATTATCAACTGGCTCAGAAATCAAACAAACATCATAGAGATTTTTTGATATATTTATTTTTTCTTTATCAATATAATAATAAAAATTTGCAGTCCTAATTGATCCATACTTTAAAAAATTTTTAATATTCAAATTTAGTTTCTTTGCTAATTTTTCCTCTATGTCTCCGAAACAAATTAAATTAGGAATAAAAATATGGGAGTTGTAATCTATATTGCTTAAAGAATTTTTAATGTTGTATTCATTATTTAGATAATCCAACCTATTAGCGTTCTGTATCGCAAAAAAAATAATCTTTTCATGTAGCAACTCAGCCAGTTGATGAAATTGTAAAGAATTGTCGACTGAAGTTAAAATCACTTTTGGTTTAACAAGTTTAATGATAGTATATAAATATAGAATTGATAAACTAATTTTCTTTCTATCTAAAGTTAGACAAACTAAATTCTTAATTAATTCGACGGAAGTTTTTAGAGATAAATTTACTTCTTTAATTCTCCAAAATCTATTTTCTAGAACCGTATATTCATATTTTTCTAGTAAAAATTCTAAATCATTAAGAGATGTGCCATCAAAGATTAAAATTTTACTATTTTGTATTTTATTTAATTTAATCTTAATTTTTTTATTTATTATATGTAAAATGAATTTTAACAACTTTATTTAATGATTAATTTTTATTTAAGCAAAGCTCCGCACTTCTCAAAAATACCTTTTAAGTTATGATCATTTTTTTATTAAACTGGGTTTATTAAAAACTTATTCTTTTCAATTGTTGTTCTAACTCTTCCCAATGCAATTTTTAATTTAAATTTATTTATTTCTAAAATCTTAAAAATTTTACTTGTAAAAGGTCCTGATGCAAATTTATAATGAGTATTTTCTATCAACTCAAAAAAATCATTAGAAATATATCCTTTTTCATTTTCATTTTTTTTACATTTTTCAATAAAATTTTTTATTTCATTTTGAGTTTCAATGTGACCATTTATAAAATATTTAACGCCCCTACAAAACTTTAAACTTTCCAATACCGAATTTTTCTTGAAATCTTTATGGAAACAAAAAAGATAGTCGCCCATTAAATCTATCTCCTTTTTTTTAGATTTTTTGTTTTTCTTGAGCAAATTAATTAACATTCTTGGACGGTAAATTAAAAAATTATCCCCTAGTTTATTTTTTATCTCGTTATTTAACGAAAAAAATTGTTTTTTTTCATATTTTAATATGGTCCACATTAGTTTTTCTCTTTCTCTAACTCTTTCCTAAGCTCATCATATTCCTGCATTTTTCTTTTCATAAATTCTATTGTCAATTTTGTTCGGTAGGATATTCCTTTGGAAGTTAAAACATACCTAGCATAATTTAGTTTGTTTTTTTTTTGTGAAAAATTATTAATTTTTAAAAAGCCTTTTTTTTTTAGTTCGTTTAAACAATAATTCAATTTACCCAAACTAAAACCTAAAGTGCCTGCCATTTTTCTTTGACTGGTTTTTGACTTTTGAATTTGTCTAAGTAAATCTAACTCTAATTCAGTTTTGCTTTTTTTATTAAATTCCATTTGTTCAATAATTGAACTATACCGTACAATTATTGAACATCAATTAAAAAATTGATCAATATTTTGACATCTATCTGTGAAAATTACTAAATTTGGTAGGAAATTTGTCTATATGTTAAATCCAATAATAAGGATTTTTTTTATTTATATTTATCTTGGCTAAATCTGGATTGTTATCGAGTAATTTTATAACATTTTTAAGGTTTACTTTATTCTTTAATTTTTTAATTATTATTTTAAATAGCTTCAAATCTTCAGGATAATCTAATGTAAGCCTATAATTGGGCCGAAAAAAAGATTTTTTTCCTACTAAATTAAAATATTTTATCTTTCTAAAATTTGTCAAAAAATAATGACAGGTATGCTGCTTGTTGCTCCCTTTCACTTTATTTTTGTTTTGTAATAATTTAGTCAATGAAAATATTCTTATGTCTGCACCAATTGGGAATGATCTTTTTAAAGAATTACTTACAAAATCATATTTTCCAATTGAATAAATTTTTATCAGTTTTTTTAAGATCTTTATATCCACAAAGGGATTATCAGAAGTAAGCTGGATGATGTGTTCTATTTTTTTATGCTTAGCAGCATCGGCAACTCTTTTAATTAAATTGTTTTCACTTCCTCTAAAAAAGTCTATTTTTCTTTTTTTGCAAATCTTGCAAATAGCAACATCATTTTTTTTTGTTGTTGTTGCAACCACTATATTTTTGATAATTTTTTGGGTCTTCAATCTTTTTAAGATATAGTCTAATACACTGTAATTTTTATATATTTTTTTAAGAATTTTATTTTTAAATCTTTTTGAGTTAGTTCTTGCTTCAATGATTATTCCTAATTTTTTTCGTTCAATCATTTAACATTTTTTAATTATTAAGATCTAACTTTTTTTTAATCAGTTTAATTTTTAATTTTGTTTTTTTTGATATTTTTTTTTCAAACTTCCCTGATCCATCTGATACACCTAATACTTGAGAAGGCTTTAAATAATTATCAACAACAATATCCCCCTTTTTGCCAATATATCCACCTGAAATAATCTTAATATTTTTATTAAATATCTTATAACCCGCAGGATTTTCATCTTTAAAAAAATTTAGATAAAAATTTATATAATTGGTAATAGATTTTGTTATATCGCATCGAATTAATTTAATATTTTTTTTCTTTGCATAGTTGACTGCTTGTTTTGTGATATTTCCTTTACCTACATCAATCACAATTCCTTTTGGTTTCATGCATTTTAGCATTTTATCATTAATGGTATTTAAATTATTAGAACACCCAATAATTGCATCAGCTGAAAAGCTAGCTTTAATCTTATCAGAAGTGAATGATGCATTAGCTAATGTGGACTCTGGTTTTATAAGATTAATTGCATTAGAAAAAAACATGTTCTTATTAAGGTCTCTTCTATTTAAGATGACAGATGCACCAGATTCCACTAATTTTAGTCCTAATTTAAATCCAATATTGCCAGAACCAATAATAGCGACTCTTTTTTTTCCTAATATTCCAAAATGAGATCTCAATAAAAGCCATACATGCTCAACCGTAATATCATTGGGTTTGAACTCATGGACTAAGGTATTTTTTGTATTCGTTTTTACTGTAGAAGATAAATTTCCTAATTCTACAAACTCATTAGACAACCTATCTTTTTTATAAATAAATTTCATGTGGTCGGGATGAAATTTTTTTTTATATTTTTTTCCAACCAAAAAAGGAATTTTTTTTTCTGTGTCGACAAAAATTGCGTCAATTGAATTATCAAAAACCTGGCAAATTTTTTTAAGTTGTTCAGTAGAATACACTACGACACCAAATATAAGAGTTTTACCTATTTCCCTAAGGGGAGGGAGATATGTTTTTTTTTCTCCTGTCGATGTATTAGTGGTAATTGTGACACAAAAATTTTTTAATTTTTTTTTTTTAAAGTATTTTTGAGCTGATAGATAATTCTTTTTCAAATTTTTCAATTGTAATTTCATATTTTAAACTAAAAATCGCCCCAAGTGATTGGTTGGTCTTTCTCTATGTTTGATATTGATTTTCTATTTAATATCACATTTATATATTTAGGTAGCAAGCCACCTGCAGGACCCTTAACAATAATATTTTTATTTGAGAATTTCTCACCTTTTTTAATAATAGTTTTTGCGTATAAACTTTTCTTCTGAGAGTTAATTGTTATGTATTCATTAGGTTGAATTTTTTTAACACCATCGCCCAAAATAATCTTTATAGTTTTTTTGTCGTTAATTCTTAAATTTTTAAACCATTTTTTAAATTTACGGTAATTTTTCTTAAATTGTACAAGATTAGCCATCTCCTCTTTGTCTGATGATAGCAAATGATCTGGCCCTTCCATTCTTTTATCTAAAGTAAAATGCCTCTCTATTATATTTGCT
>MDTG01174405.1_pt1 | contig 10031 bp, 9 predicted proteins | sample 811421 | NCBI WGS metagenome assembly MDTG01 (sample SAMN05326645, study PRJNA326480) | marine metagenome | isolation source: seawater | place: Pacific Ocean: South East | collected 2011 | reverse complement strand
GGGCCGTGTCTCAGTCCCAGTGTGGCTGATCATCCTCTCAGACCAGCTAGAGATCGTCGCCTTGGTGGGCCATTACCCCACCAACTAGCTAATCTCACGCAGGCCCATCTAATAGCGCAAAGCCCGAAGGTCCTCTGCTTTCCCCCGTAGGGCGTATCCGGTATTAATCATCGTTTCCAATGGCTATCCCAAACTATTAGGTAGGTTCCTACGCGTTACTCACCCGTCCGCCGCTCGACGCCTGATAGCAAGCTATCTTCGTTTCCGCTCGACTTGCATGTGTTAAGCCTGCCGCCAGCGTTCAATCTGAGCCATGATCAAACTCTTCAGTTTAATTTTTAAGTTCCTAAGAACTGCTCGAATATAAAACTACTGTTAAATAAATTTGACAGTGTTTCGACTTACTCGATAAAAGTCTTTTGCTTCCTAGGAAGCTGCACATCTCGACTCTCGGTAAGTACCCACACGAATTGTCTGAATTCGTTTTTAAAGATCGTGACCGTCGCTCGGACTGGCCATTTCTTGTCTGCTTTCTAGCGAAGCTAGTGCAGTGCTTCTCTCGAAGCGAGGCGCGTATTCTACAGAACCGCTTTTCCTTGTCAACAAATTATTTAAAAGTTTTTATTTAAAAAGCATTTAAATCTTTTGTTTCGCTTAAGACATTTGCCTCGAAGCGGACGCGCATTTTACAGTGTTTCGATTAGCTGTCAACACTTTGTTTTTACTTAATTTTTTCAGTTTTCACTGAGTGAAAATTAAGCACCTTTTAACAGGGTTTTCAGTGTCTATTTCAGATAAAGAAAACGCGCTTCCTGTTGAAGGAGGCGCGCATTATAGGGAGATTATTTATCTCGTCAACCGTTTAAGCGGAATCTTTTTATTTCTATTTCAATTCGAACAAATGATGCTTTTTCTTGCCCAATTTAGTGATGAAAAAACGACCAAAAAGCGCATTCCCTTTACAATAGATGTCTTGAGCCGCCATAAGTGACTCCATCCCGTAAGCCTGACCATTCACAATAACGGCATTACGCCCTAATGCATCTTTGATTTGCTTGCCCTGACCTAAACCTGCGTCTGACAAAAGCTGTGTTAACGGCACATCAACTAGGTCTGAAGCTTGAATATCACCCGATGGCAGGCCATCCAGTTTAATCTGCTCAAGATCTTGTTCACTTAAAGTAGCCGCATCACCGGAAAAGAGTGCTTCAGTGATGCGCTCTGCCGCTGCTAGACCTTCTTCACCGTGTAGTAGCTTGGTAACTTCTTTTGCCAATATTGGCTGGGCTGTCTTACGGCCTTGAATCTGTGCATCGGTCTTTTCGATTTCTTCAATTTCTTCGACTGATAGAAAGGTGAAGTACTTTAGAAATTTATACACGTCAGCATCAGCGGTATTCAACCAGAACTGATAAAAGGCATAAGGTGAGGTTTTCTTTGCATCTAACCAAATAGTGCCGCTTTCTGTTTTACCAAATTTAGTCCCGTCTGACTTAGTTACAAGCGGTAAGGTAAGGCCAAACACCTGGTTGCCATTCATGCGTCGGGTTAATTCGGTGCCACCTGTGATATTACCCCACTGGTCAGAGCCGCCTATCTGAAGGATGCAGTTTTCAATTTCATTGAGCTTTGCGAAGTCGTAGCTCTGAAGAATCATATAAGTGAACTCAGTAAAGCTTATACCCGCGCCATCACGATCTAGGCGCTGCTTAACTGATTCCTTTTGAATCATTTGATTCACTGAGAAGTACTTACCGACATCTCTAAGGAAATCGAGCATGGTAAATTCACCAACCCAATCTAGGTTGTTTACTACTTTTGCTGAGTTCTCGCCGCTTTCAAAATCAATAAAACGACTCACTTGGGCTTTAAGTTTTTCCACCCATTGGCCCACTACTTCTGGGCCATTCAATTTACGCTCGGCCGCTTTAAAGCTTGGATCACCGATTAAACCGGTCGCCCCACCGACTAAAGCTAAAGGCTTATGACCTGCCATCTGGAATCGCTTCAGTACTAATAAAGGTACAAGAGAGCCAATGTGAAGACTGTCAGCAGTTGGATCAAAGCCACAATAAAGTGTCTGACAGCCTGCTTCTAAGCGTTCAACTAGTTCGGCTTCGCCGGTGCAATCGTTGTATAGGCCTCTGGCCTTTAGGTCTTCTATTAATGCGGCTGTCATGTAGCTTACCCAGTAGTGCTCGTATCTGAATGAAGCAGGGAAATTAACGGATTTTAGAAGTTTTGCAAGTTGTTGCAGCAATTTAGCTGCCAACTGGCTCCGAAAGCGGCCAAACGGGTCTACAATTTGAAATAAGGAATGTTATGCTTGGCCCAACAGATGTACAGGCAATACTATGATTAACAAGGATTTATCCACCATTGAATTACTGCCTAAGCGCCATTGGATCGCGCTTGGTTTAACGTGTTTATTTTTGGTGGCACTGCTTATTTTGATTCCAGTCAAACAAGAACTGGAACGTCGCACGTTTGCATACCAACTTCCCTTACCCGATGCCCAAGCGGCAACCTCTATAAAAGAAGATCGGGTTTCATGGAGTATGCAGTCCATCAAACCAGGGGATACCCTTGCTCAACTATTTGTTAACGAGGGCCTATCTTCACAGCTCTTATATAAGCTAACTCAAACCGAACACGGAGCGAGTCTTAATCAGCTGCACCCAGGCGATAAGGTCGGTTTTAATCTCGATGAGCAATCATTACAAAGCTTCCGCTTAGAAAAGTCCTTATTTGAAAGCTATGAATTCACTCGCAATGAAAGTGGGTTTAGCAGTAAGCATATTGTCCTGGAACCCGATGTTGTGGAGACCTTTGCACAAGGAACGATTGATAGCTCCTTGTTTGAGGCTGGTATCGGCTCCGGCATGAGTAATAACATCATTATGCAATTAGCCACTATTTTTGGTTGGGATGTGGATTTTGCATTGGATATTCGCCAAGGAGATAACTTCAGCTTAATTTATCAAGAAAAGTACCTCGACGGTAAAAAGGTGGGGGATGGCGACATCCTTGTGGCACGTTTTGAAAACCAAGGAAAAGCTTACACCGCCGTACGCTATGATGATGCCAAAGGCTATTCGCAGTACTTCACACCAGCAGGGCTTAGTATGCGTAAAGCTTTTTTGCGCACCCCTGTTGATTTCACTCGAATTAGCTCTAAGTTCAACCTAAAACGTAAGCACCCTATTTTACACCGTATTCGTGCTCATAAAGGTGTCGATTATGCGGCACGACGAGGAACCCCCATTCGAGCGGCAGGTGACGGTAAAGTCATTTTTGCGGGGCGCAAAGGTGGCTACGGTAAGGTATTAATTCTGCAACACGGCACCAGCTACACCACCCTTTATGCTCATTTACAATCATTTGGCCGCGGTGTGCGCGTGGGCAAACGGGTTAAACAAGGTCAAACCGTTGCTTATGTAGGCAGCTCAGGCTTGGCATCAGGGCCCCACTTACATTATGAATTCCGTGTAAATGGGGTGCATCGTGACCCACTTCGCGTGCGCTTACCTCATGCAAAACCCATTGATCCTCTACAAAAAGATCGCTTTCTTCACTACGCTCAGATCATGGTCATGCGTTTAGAAAGCCACATGTATGGAGATTACTTTGCCTCGCGCTGATGATAATTCGTCGTATTACATAGGCCAGATGTCAGGCACCAGCCTTGACGGCATTGATACTGTTCTTGTCAGCATGACAAATGGACAGCTTGAACTCATTGGCTCAACCCATGCCGCTTTTCCTGATGCCCTGAGAATGCAGGTCATGTCATTATGCCAAGGGGTTGAAGACGAATTAAATCTGGCTGCACGGGTCAGCAACCAACTCAGTCAGTTATATGCACAAGGTGTTAAAGACGTACTGAATCATACAAATTTTAATCCACAACAGATAACCGCCATCGGCTGCCACGGACAAACCGTTCGCCATATGCCCCCTCATTATACGGTTCAACTGATTAACGGTGCTTTGCTGGCTGAACTAACCAACATTAATGTAGTGTGTGATTTTCGTGCACGGGACATGGCCGCTGGCGGGCAAGGTGCCCCGCTTGTTCCGGCTTTTCATCATCAAGTTTTTCAGCAGGCGGACAAAGATACCTTAGTGGTGAATATCGGCGGTATGGCAAACATCACCTATTTACCTATTGATGGCGAGGTTGGCGGATTTGATACCGGGCCTGGTAATATCCTAATGGATGCATGGTGCGTGAATAACGGTAAAGGCCAATATGATTTAAATGGACAGTGGGCGCACAGCGGTGATGTGAATACTCGACTACTCAACCAGTTACTCGATGACCCTTACTTCAAAATGCCAGCACCCAAGAGTACAGGGCGTGAGCATTTCAACCTGCAGTGGCTAACCCAGTTCCCGATTGATGATATTCCAGCGGAAGATGTGCAAGCCACGTTACTGCAGTTAACGGTTAATAGCATCAGCCATGAGATTAAACGTCTGACTCAAAGTAGTGATGTGATTATCTGTGGTGGCGGCGCCTTTAATGGTGAGTTATTAAAAGGGCTAACGCGAGAACTCGGCTCTGAATTTCATGTCTGTCGAAGCGCCAAGCTGGGTATCGACCCACAATGGGTGGAAGCAATGGCATTTGCTTGGTTGGCCCATCAAAATATGTTGAAGCTCACAGGCAATCTTTCTGGTGTAACGGGAGCAAAGGGAGAGCGGGTATTAGGGGCGCTTTACCCCGCGTGATTGACTCAATGAAGTACAAAAATAGAAAACTCGTCAGCATTAAAAGCGCTGATAACCGGCTTTAAGCAAGCGTTGCTCTTCACCTGGGCCGAATGGCACGGTATCTACAAAGGCAGGAAGTTGCTCCCTGCGCACTTGATTAACCCCCATCCACGTTTCACAAATCTTAATATCCACTACATTAAACGCATCAAGTTTAGCGGCTTTATCCACTAGATCTCGGTACATGGGGTAGTTTTGCTTGATAAACACATTGGCTTCTTTGCCGTGTAAAACAATGGCAATAGGGTCAGAGGGGTATTCATCTCGGGCGTCGGCCCAATTTTCAGCCTGCTGTAAAATACCTGCTAATTCTTCCGGGGTATGGGCATGAAGCAAGGCAACATGAGAGTCAGGCTCAGCCCACAAAAGGGAGGCAGAACCTAAACCAATCAGTAATATGACGACACTAAATAGTGAACGATGAACCGCAACCGCAGGTTGCGGATGCTTGCGGGTTTGTAACCACAAAGCGAGATCCCTCTAAGCTTTCTTGATAATCCAAGCTAGCACCATCAAGATAAGGGTAGCTCAAGGAATCCACCAGCACCTTGACGCCTTCTTGCTCAACTTGAGCATCGTCTTCAGCGACTTCGGTATCAAATGTAAAGCCGTACTGAAATCCAGAGCAGCCTCCACCAGTTACAAAGACCCTAAGACAAAGGCTGTCATCGCCTTCGTCTTCTATGAGCGTCTGCACTTTATGCACAGCCGATTGGGTCAGGGATAGAACGTTCATACTGCAAAACCTTCGGTGTATATCTCACTCATTATGAGATTAACCTAGTGTTTTAGTCAACTTTAGTTTCACTGGATAAATCAACAACAGGTTCTTTGTTCTTGCGGGATTTACCATTTTTGTCAGTGCCTTGATGAATCAAGCTTCCATTGACCTGAGCGCCCATGACCATTTCCATCATGCCGTAATGGACATCGCCATTTACAACGGCTTTTTTAGCCAACTCAATATGCTGACCCGAATAAACATTCCCCACTACAGTGCCATTAATAATAATGTTCGGTACGCGAATCTCGCCTTCTACCACACCGGTTTCACTGATACGAACCACTGCACCACTTTGCTCGTCGGCAATAAGGTTACCCTTAATACGGCCATCAATGTGAAGGCCACCACTGAAATGCAGGTCACCTATGAATTCTGACTTATTGGAAATAAGTGTGTCGTAATGACCTGGATTTTTATTTTTACTGCTCAACATCTTTACTCCTTGCCCGGCCATGGGAATGTTTGTGCTACCCGGTTGGCCTTTGAACCATTTGTTTGTAATACCACTTCGACGGACTCGGCAGTGAAGCCTTCAGGTAACACCAAGTCTCCTTCTATTTCTTGGAAATAGCGGAATCGATACTTTATTCCGTAATCTTGCACATCGTTTGATAAATCGCGCAAACCATAAATCACCTGTTTACCATCAAGCACACCAATGATATTCACCGCAGCCAAACCACTGACAAAGCGCTGATTGGTGCCCACTTGTGTCACCACCACTTTATAACGGAAGCGGCGCTCTTCAAGGGTCTTGGCGATGTCTAACTTTTGGATTCTTAAATCTTGTTTACGCGTAGACGGTGCCATGATCCCTTTATAGAAGGCCACTTCTTCTTGCAAGGTGGCGATCTGGGTTCTGAGATCAACAAGGTTTTGGCGCAGACCTTCCGTTGAACGGCGGTCTACTTCACCACCTTTTTCAAGCATGATGACGCGCTGACTAAAAGATGCCATTTCATCACGGGCCATCTGTAGATCTTCTTTTAACTGATCCCGTTCAGCAATGGCTTGTGATTGCACCTGAGCAGCTTCAAAGCGACCAAACAAGTAGCTTGCGCCACCCAGTGCTGCGATCAATATCAGTAAAAGCAAACGCTTAAAAAATCGCGTCCAAGGGTCGTAACTCACTACGACCAAATGTTCTTGCTTACTGCCTTTTACCACTGTCATTACTTGCAGTCCTTTTTATTATCTAAAGCTGTTATTACGGAAGCATAGCGGGTTGTGTCATACCGGTATTTTCTTCAAAGCCAAACATAATATTCATGTTTTGCACGGCTTGACCTGCGGCCCCTTTCACAAGGTTATCGATAACGGAAAGTACAATCACTGTGTCACCACCTTGCTGGCGATGAACGGCAATTTGATTATAGTTACTGCCTTTTACGTTTCGAGTTGCCGGGTGTGTGCCCGCAGGCATCACATCAACAAACGGCTCATTGGCATAACGCGTTTCAAACACCGTTTGCAGATCAATACTGGTATCTTTCAACTTCGCATACAGGGTAGCATGAATACCACGAATCATTGGGGTTAAGTGTGGCACAAAGGTTAGGCCCACTGCGTTGTTATTGTTGGCGTTTTGTAAACCTTGTTTAATTTCCGGTAAATGTCTGTGACCTGCCACACCGTAAGCACTAAAACTTTCACTGGCTTCGCACAATAAAGTACCAATTTTGGCCTGACGGCCGGCACCACTTACACCGGATTTACAGTCAGCAATAATGCTATCCACTTCAATAAGGCCTTGCTCGATCAAGGGTAATAACCCTAACTGAGCCGCCGTTGGGTAACACCCTGGATTCGCAATCACGTTTGCAGTTTTAATGGCTTCACGATTCACTTCAGGTAAACCATAAACGGCTTGCTCAACAATCTCTGGGCAGGTGTGCTCTAAGCCATACCATTTTGACCACTCTCCCACATCTTTAATTCTAAAATCGGCACCAAGATCAATGATTCGCACCCCTGCTTTGACCAATTCAGGGGCCATATCCATAGCGACACCGTGAGGTGTGGCAAAAAACACCAAATCACACTCACACAGAGTTTTAACATCCGGTACACTGAAGGTGATATTTGTGAATGGGCGCAAATTCGGAAACATTGCGGACACAGGTGTGCCGTCTTCACCACGAGATGTCACCACTTTTAGATTTACTTGCGGGTGTTGCACAAGAATTCGAAGCAGCTCAACGCCCGTATAGCCGGTCCCGCCCACAAGTCCCACATTAATCACAATATCACCTTCTTTTTTTGATTAATTTCGAAGGGCCTTATAATAGCGCCTTCCGTAAAAAGTGATAGAGCAATTCATGGCATCTTTTATACGTCGCTTAAGAATTACCCTCGCTCAAGGGGATGCATTACCCCAATTGGCCTTACTTGGGGTTTTAGCAGGGTTAATTACCAGCGGTACTATTTTATTGTTTCGCTTCGCCATTGAAGGCCCTCTGACCACCTACCTTGAAAACGGTGACAGTGAAAACTTTGAAGCCCTCGCACCTTGGTTACGCTTTTTTCTTCCCTTAAGCGGCGCGATGTTAGTGGCATTTATTTTTGCTCGTTTAAGTGCACAAAGTCGCATGGTAGGCATCAGCCATGTTCTTGAGCGCTTAAAACATCACCAAGGCCACATGCCTTTTAGTAATTTTTTAGCGCAATTTTTTGCCGGTATTATCTGTGCATTAAGCGGCCAAAGCTCAGGGCGAGAAGGCCCCGCCGTGCACTTAGGTGCCGCCAGCGGCAGTATTATGGGACGCAAATTTCAATTACCCAGCCGCCATATCCAGTTATTACTGGCATCCGGGGTGGCCGCGGCCATTAGTGCATCCTTTAACACACCCATAGCCGGTGTCATATTTGCGATGGAAGTCATCGTGATGGGTTATAGCTTTGTCAGCTTGATACCCATTATTCTCGCATCTGTGGCCGGTGCCTTATTAACTCGATTAGTCTACGGCGCAGAACCCGCGTTTACCGTGCCGCCATTACAAATGCGCTCATTATTAGAATTTCCCTTTTTACTGGCCGAAGGTTTGATCATGGGCGCCCTGGCTGCGTTATTTATTTGGATTTGTGTAAAAACCGCACAAAAAGCCCCAAAAAGTATTTGGCTTCGCTTTTTAATAATTGGTCTATTAAATGGCCTGTTCGCACTGGCCATTCCGGCCATGATGGGCATTGGGTATGACACGGTGAACCAGGCTCTAACCGGGCAATTGCCATGGATGTTGCTTATCAGCTTTGCGCTGGCAAAATTATGCATCTCTGGATTTAACCTCGGCCTTGGGCAGCCAGCCGGTGCAATCGGCCCCATGTTATTTATTGGCGCATGCGCAGGCGGCGCCATTGGTGAAATGGGTAATTATTTTGCTCCGGATATCGCCAGTGCCACAGGTTACTACGCGATGCTGGGAATGGCCGCTATGATGAGTGCTTGTCTACAAGCCCCCCTCACTGCATTGATGACATTATTAGAACTCACCAATAACCCTAATATTCTGTTACCGGCAATGCTGGTGGTGGTGATTGCAAATTTAACCGCCAGCGAAGTGTTCAAACAAAAAGGATTGTTTTCCAGGTTATTACAGCTACGGGGGTTATCAACAGATACCAGCCCTGTGGAATTAATGCTAAGACAAAATAGCGTATTGAGCGTGGCGGAAAAAAACATCAAAGTCGTGCCTAAATTTGCCACCATTGATACCTTAAAATTAGCCCTCAGCGGCAACCCAACATGGTTGGTGATTCATGCTGAAAAAGGCATTCTAGCGGCACTGGCGGCCTCGGATGTTGCTAACCTCTTGATGGATGATGAAGTTCTAAAGCAATGGCTAGAGCAAAACGAGGATGACGATCCAACCTTAAATTTAATGGCCATTCCTGGGCAACGTCTTACATGCCAGAGCATTTCTATGCGCGCCAACTTGCAAGAGGCTTTGGATATCATGATTGATGAACAAGTGGAGTGCCTAACCATTCACTATGGTAAAGAAGTCAATACCGCCTCTGTCATGGGCATCATCGAACATGATAAAATCCATAACTATTATCGTTACGCCCATTAACTTTTTTAAGGATCCTTATGCTTTGGCTTAAAGCGTTTCATATTATTGCGGTGGTTTGCTGGTTTGCGGCACTGTTTTATCTGCCCCGCTTATTTGTTTATCACGCCATGAGCGAAGACCAAACCAGCAAAGAGCGCTTTAAAATTATGGAGCGTAAATTATATCGTGGGATTATGACGCCCTCCATGATTGCGGTGGTCGTACTCGGTGGATGGTTATTGACCCTGAATCCAGAGTATTACTTTAGTCAGGGCTGGATTCACGCCAAGCTGACATTAGTCGCCATACTGATTGGTTACCACTTCCATTGTGGGGTTTTACTTAAACAATTTCGCGATGATAAAAACACCAAAAGCCACACGTTTTATCGCTTCTTCAATGAAGCACCGGTATTAATT
>MDTG01150308.1_pt1 | contig 10031 bp, 9 predicted proteins | sample 811421 | NCBI WGS metagenome assembly MDTG01 (sample SAMN05326645, study PRJNA326480) | marine metagenome | isolation source: seawater | place: Pacific Ocean: South East | collected 2011 | reverse complement strand
CGCCGTTGAGGCGAGGCCCGCCGGGCCCGAAGCCCCAGGGTCTTCCGGGTCGCCCGTCTACTCGACGAGTCTTTGAATCGCTTCCGAGAATTTCTTCGGCGTCGTCCGCGAAGCCCATCGAGACAAGCCTTCTCGCCACGCTTCACACTGTTCGGAGGTCGCTTCCACCGAAGACCGAATCGCGGTCGCGAGCGACGCGGCGTCGCCGTCCCAGTGAACCACGCCAAGGCCTTCTCGGCGGACTCGGCGGCCGAGGAGGTGGTGGTCGCTGGCGATCACGGGTCGCCCTCGCGAGGCCGCATGGCTCAGCACCCCGCTCGAGCCGTAGTGCGATCGATATGGAAGCAGGACGCGGTCGGAGGCTTCGAAGGCTTCCGCCATCTCGGTTTCATTGAAGTAGCGGTCGTGAATCACGGCCCGACCGTCCTCGGCCAGTCGAAGGAGCTCCCGTCGAAGATCCGGCTCATCCCTCTGATTTCCGGCGACCAGGAGAAATGCCCGGCCCGGATCTTGTGAGTGCATCGCTCGGGCCGCGAGATCGAGCCCCTTGCGATGGTGAGGAACGCCGAAGAACAAAAGAGCGCAGCGATCCTCGGGGACGCCGAGTGATCGACGTGCCGACCGCCGGTCGACCGTCGGCATCGGGGTCCAGAAGTCAGGCATCCAGATCAGCTTCACCCCGTGGGAGAGATTCCGCTCGGGAAGAACGAGATCCTCGTCGAGCAGGCCGAGCTTTTCGAAGAATCCGCTGGCGGCGAGTCGTCGATATCCCAGGCGCTTCCAACCGTTCTGAAAGCCTCGCTCCTCGGGATCAAGCGGACGTGGGCGAATGTAGATGCCGCGAAGTCTTCCGTGGAGGTTCATGGGTGGTCGGATGCCGAGCGCCGCCCGCCGTAACATCCCCGCCGCGAATTCGTCCAGATTGGCCACCAGGACTCGATCGGGTCGGTGGGTTCGATCGGCTTCGGCGAGCGCGGCGAGGGCCGATCCTCCGTCGAAACGGCCTTGTCTTCTGGTGGGATGAAGTTGGAGTCTCTCGAGGAGGCCGGGATGGCCTGATTCAAGGCGTTCAAGCTGTGTGGGATCTTCTCCGTGGGCGAGAACCACGGTGGCCCCGGAATCAAGAAGGCTCCGTGCGATCATTCCGGCCCAGGGAACGTGATGGCCTTCGCTACGCGGTTCGAAGAGCAGGACCCGCATCGTCAACGACCCGCCAGGGTGAGGACCGCTTCGGCCAGGCGTTCGTATTCGGAGTCTTCGTTGTACACGTGCACGCTGAATCGGACCAGCCGCTGGCCTTCGTGGATGATGATCGGTGCTTCGATGCGGTGTTCTGCCAGAAGACGGCGATGAATCTCATCCAACTCGATCGCCAGTCGACCATCGGGGCCCGACACCTCGTTGCTGGGGCTCAATGACGGCCCTCCATGATCCGGTTGAAGCGAATCCGGCAATTTCACGGTCGCCATGAACCCCGTCATCGAGCCATCCAGCGGGCAGATCGGCTCCACCCCGAAGCGGTCGCAGAGCATCTCGTGGGTCTTGACGGTCAGACGTTGGTTGCGGCGTCGCACCGCGTCCCAGCCGCCGAACCGATCCATGAACCTGATGGCATCCGGAGCGGTGAGCCAGGGCGTCGGATCATGAGTGCCGGGCCAGTCGAACTCGGCCGTGAACGATTGATCCAGGTGATGACTGATCACCGGTGGCTTCATCGATGAGGCGAGATCCTCGCGAACGGTGATGATCGCCGCCCCTCGGAGCGCAGCGGGCCACTTGTGAAGATTCCCGGTCCACGCCGCCGCTCCGGCCGCTTCCGCCGCCGGCCGATCGATCATGCCGGGGGCATGGGCGCCGTCGACGATGGTTTCAATTCCGCGGGACGCGGCCATTTCAATCAATGCCGCAATGGGCAGAATCAGCGCCGTCGGGGAGGTCACCTGATCAAGCACGAGAAGTCGAGTTCGCTTCGTCATCGCCGCTTCAAACGCAGCGATCACATCATCGGGGCCCTCGACCGGGAGCGGAAGCGTCACTTTTCGCGGAACGATTCCCCGTCGCCGACCGGTGAGCACCAGGGTCTGCCAGACGGCGTTGTACCCCTGGTCAGCGTGCAGGACTTCGTCGCCTGGCGCGAGGGCGAGGGACTGAAGCATGGCATTCATGCCTTCCGTGGCATTGCCGACGAAAGCAGTCCGCTCCGGTGCGCTGCCGAGAAAGGTCGCCATTTCGATCGCCGCATCCCGGATGCCGGTGCTTCCTCGTCGCCAGACGCCATCCACGGGATTCGATTCGATCTCCAGCCGATGGCGGGCCGCTCGCTCCAGAAGTTCGACGGGAATCGCCCCGAAGGAACCATGATTCAAGAAGATCAGATCCGGGTCGAGGGCCCAGTGACGCCGGGCGTCGCTCCCGAATTTTTCTACGTCCACGTCCTCGGGCGTCGGTTGATTCGATTGGTTGGAACCCATGTCAGAAACCTACCACTTCACCCATGGAGCGACCTGAGGCTTGATCGACGAATTTGGGCGGGCCTCCCAGATCTCGGCAACACCATCGTTAGGTTGGGTCAAGCCAGCCCGATGTTCGGGCGGCCGACCTCGCCTTGTCACCGGCCCCCGGCGAGGCGAGGTCGGTTTTTTGTAACTCAGGCGGCTTTTGCGGCCCGATCTCCACTTTCGGGTTCTGGACGGGTTAACATTCCCCGAACGAATATTGGAGAAGAACCCGACCATCTTCCGAACAGACTCTTGGCCCGGAGATGTTGGTTCTCCGGGTGGGCCAGTCACGGTCCTTCCTGCGGTACCCGGTATCGCCCGTCCAGTTCGGATTCATGGCCTGGTTTTCCAGTCCGGATCCCCAGTTCGAGGTCGTCATGTCCATGCCTCTCGTTCAACTCGGCCCTGGTGGTGACTATGTCCGACGCATCGTGGCCGATGGTGATCGTCTCCGGGTCATCAGTCGAGCCTTCGAAGCGGGGCTCCCAGATGGACGCCTGGTGCAGGCTCCGCCGAGAAAGCGGCCGGAAGCCTCCCCTGTCCGTCGTTTCCTGCACTGGCTCGGCCTGATTCAGGACGAACGAATCGACGAACAGCTGAACGAAGACGCGCCGTCCAGAACCGCCGCACCAATCGATCCCCTGGTCGCACGGCGATACCACGAACCGGCGACCGATCCCTTTGCGGTTCATTGTGATCGGGCGGGACTCGAAGCCGTGGTCGGCATCGACCGTCTCGAAATCAGTCGAACGGCCCTGTGCTCCTCGCGATCCTTGCGAAGCGTACAAGAGGTCCGTCCCGAGATCCGCACGCCGGATCCCGTCCAGGATGAACCTGTTCATCCCCCGCTCCCGTCGCCGGAGGTGGAGCTGCTCCGCTCCACCTCTTCGGCGATTGGTGGCCAACGTGTCAACATCGCTCGAGTCACGGCCCAGGCTGTCCTTGAGCATCGTCGCCGTGGTACCCATCGATCAACCGCCGGGGCCGTCTCCGGCCCTGCCGTCACTTCGGTCGAGGGACGCCCGACCGAATTCCGTCATTCCACCTCCGCCCCCCCTTCCCCCCGGGAGTCGACCCGTGAATCTCACGCCGAAGCAACTTCGTGTTCTGGACTTCGTTCGCACCTATCGGGAGAGCAACGGCTGTTCCCCGACCATGCAGGAAATCGCGGACGAACTCGGCGTGAGCAAGGTCACGGTCTTCGAGCACGTCGGAGCGCTCGTGGACAAGGGGGCCATGACTCGCGAGCCGAACAAGGCACGCTCTTTGTCGGTGGTCGCTGACACCGCCGGGGAGGGGCTCGCCTTTCGGCTGGCGGGGCGGATCGCCGCCGGGCGACCGATCGAGAAGTGCGAGACTCACGAAGAGTTGCATCTCGGCGAGATCTTCGGTCCTCGTCTGGGACGCAACGGCGAGATGTTCGCCCTGCAGGTCGAAGGCGAGTCCATGCGTGATGAAGGCATTTTCGACGGGGATTACGTCATCGTGGAGAAACGTTCGACGGCGAGAAACGGCGAACGAGTGGTCGCACTGCTTCCCGATGGGGAGTCGACCCTGAAGACATTTTTCCGGGAACAGGATGGCACCATTCGACTTCAACCCGCCAATCCGGAATTCGAACCGATCATCGTCCGCGATTGTCGAGTCCAGGGTGTGGTGATCGGCGTTCTACGGCGATATTGAAAGAACGACGCCGAGCCGGGGAAGGCTCGGCGTCGTTCTTTTCGGTTGGTTCCGGCGGGAAGGAACAGAGGCTCAGTCAGCCTTCAGTGGTCCATCGGTCGATCATCCGGCCGAGGTCGGCACCGTCGACGACGTTGTTCCCATCAAGGTCCGCGAGGGTCTTGGGCGACGCCGGGCCCCAGCTGGCGATCAGGAGTCCGAGGTCTTCGGCACCAACCGATCCGTTGTTGCTCAGGTCCGAGGTGCGGTAGACGGTGACGCTGCCGTTACGAGGGTCGAGGGACGGTGTGTCTCCAAAGTAATTGAAGAACATCACATTGCTGAGGTCGACGGGAATGACCGTGCCGGCCGGGGTGTTTGCCGGGATTGGGACTTCGATGGTCACCAGATTGTGATCCCCGGGATCGACCTGGTCCTCGGTGAAGATGCAGGCGGCGCCAACCGAGGGGTTGAGTGCGGGGGCATCATCCCAGCCGTCCCAGCTGGTGCTGAAGATCGGTCCGTCGTAGCGGACGTCAGAAACTTCGAGGCTCCCCGGGGCGACGTTGAAGCCAAAGCCACCGATCAGGTCGACCGTGGTCGCCCGAATCTGAATTTCGGCCGTCTGTCCCTGGGTGCAGTTCGTGTCGGCTGCCTTGAGCAGGACGCCATCTCCGGCGAGGGCGGCGGTACAAGGGAGAAGAACGGCAAGAGTGGTCATGTGAATCGTGAAACTGGTCATGTGGTGTTACCTCCGCCGCTCAGTAGGGAGCCGCAGGGTGAGTATGACACATCCGCGGTTGAAAACGTCAAAAACCTCAAAACGGCCGATTTCTGGCCCTTCCGGGAGGGTTGGGCGTCGGATTCAGCCTTGAGGTGCCGGGTTCACGGCGTCGGCCAATGGCTGGACGAATCGCCGTGCGGCCTCCTCGAGCGGGCGACCCTCGGCCTCGGCCGCCGCCAATGATCGAACCAAGGCAGAGCCGACGATGGCTCCCTGTGCGTCCGCGAGGGCCGCTTGGACATGGTCTGGGGTTGAGATTCCGAAACCTGCGGCCAGAGGCAGGGACGTCACCAGTTTGAGAGCCTTGACTCGATCGCCAAGGTCAGGGGCATCCGCTTGTTGTCCGGTGAGTCCGGCTCGGGCGAGCAGGTAGATGAATTCACTGGCATCGGCGGCAATTCGGGCGGCCCGCTCTGGACTGGTATCCGGCGCAATCAGGCTGGTGAAGGCGATGTTTCGGGCGCGTGCACGCGTTCGGTGAGGGCCGATGGCCTCGAGATCCGCGTCGGGCAGAATCACACCGTCGAAACCGGCGTCGGCCAACCGGTCGATGAATGCCGGGCCGCCCAGCCGGTCGACGATTGAAATACTGACCATCGCGATCAACGGAAGTTCGGTCGAGGATCGGCAGTGCTGAACCGCGTCGAGCACCGATGCCACGGTGCCGCCCCGGGTGAGGGCGTCGTGCATGGCGGCCGCAATGACCGGGCCATCCGCGATTGGATCGCTGAATGGAATACCGATCTCGACCGCATCCGCGCCACCATCTTCAAGACCCTTCAAGACCTCGGGCAGGGCATCGGGCCGGGGGTGGCCGGCGACGATGAATGGCATGAGAGCGCCACGGCCTTCGGCGTGGCGGCGAGAAAACATGTCGGCAAGGCGTCCCATGGGATTTCATTCTAGCGAGGACGCGGATTTTCGGACCCGAGGGATCGAGTCAACTCCCCCACCCGTCTGGTTTGAGGTGTCCGGCCGGAGACCTGCCAGGTTCTTCCCGGTACCGGTTCAATGGGCGGTCGAGTGATTCGATGAACGTGGCATGCGCGACTCCAAATCTGCATCCAGGCTCTTTGCACTCGTAGCCACGACGGCGGTCGTTCTGGGAGGATCGTGGTTGCTGATGACCCGGGCGGCGGAGGCCTCCGCGGACCAGGACTGGCGTGGTCGACCGTGGGTGGATTTGTCGTCCGCCATCGGCCCTCCGGTCTGCCGAGCTCTTTCGGCTCGGGTCACATCCCGTGAAAGCGCGGCCCAGCGGCCCAGGGGCCGGAGTTCGCTGCTCATTCCACATGCCGAGCTTGTCCTGGCCGAACCTGGTGCGGTGCATGGATTGGGTGCCGGGGCTTCGAATCGAATTCTCGTCTTCACCGCGGATCCCCGGGCCATCGAGTTTCTAGAGCGACACGTTGACGGCGATCTGGCGGGTTACGTGGGCGAAACCCGGGTGGCGATCGACCGGCCGGGCCCCGTACGGGTGGTCGAGATCGGGCCGAGGGGCCGCGTGGTCGGAGTGCAGGAGATCAGGCCGGTATTCCTCTCCGTCACTCGACGTTGAATGAAGTCATGGTTCCTCGGTACCCTCCGACCGTCGGAGAAATTGATACCGGAGATCTCATTCCATGCCGCGAACGATCAACGAGTGGTTCGATGCGTACGGCCACAGTCACCAGAATCACGTGAACGAAGTGATTCACTGGGTTTGCGTCCCACTGATCGCGTTCAGTCTCATCGCCCTTCTCCATGCCTTGCCGACCGGCCCGTTGGCGACCCTCGTGCCCTGGTTCGACTGGGCCATGGTGTTGGTGTTCTTCGCCCTCGTCTTCTACGTGCGGTTGTCGCTTTCAATCACCATCGGCATGTTGATCCTCGCCGGGATCGCACTGGCGATCATTTTGAACTGGGGCCACTTCATGCCGTGGCCGCTCTGGCCGATCGCGATCGGAATCTTCGTGTTCGCATGGATCGCCCAGTTCATCGGCCACCGGATCGAGGGCGAGAAGCCCTCTTTTCTCGAGGACATTCAGTTTCTTCTGGTCGGTCCAGCGTGGCTGTTGAGCAAGGTCTATCGCAAATTCGGCATTCCCTTCTGAGATGCAAGACGTGTTTCGATTCCATGCTGTCCTCATCTTGATCCTCTTTTCGTTCGAGGTCGCCCTCGCCGATGAGCGGCCGAACGTCCTGCTTCTGGTTTCCGACGACCATCGAGCGGACGTACTGGGGTGTGCCGGGCATCCCATCGTGCAGACCCCGAACCTCGACCGCCTCGCATTGGAAGGGGTGCGTTTCGATCAGGCATTCGTCACCACCAGCATCTGTGCGGCAAGTCGAGCTTCGATCCTGACGGGCCTGCCGGAGAGTGCTCACCACCACACCTTCGGGCGTCCGGGTCTCCGAGCCTCGCTGGCTCGTTCCACCTATCCGGCCCGGCTCCGTGACCGGGGGTACCGCACCGGATTCGTCGGAAAGTTCGGCATTCGCCTCGAACGCGGACCAGGTCTGGTGGCCGAGATGTTCGATTCCTTCGTGCCCCTGACTGCAGGCCCCTACCGCAAGCAGAAACCCGATGGATCGGTCCGGCACGTGACGGATCTGATCGGTGACGCCTCGATCGCGTTCCTCGCGGAGACGCCTGAAGAAAAGCCGTTCTGTCTCTCCGTGAGTTTCAATGCCGGCCACGCGGAAGATTCCGACCTCGAGGATCACTATCCGCCGGCCGAAACCGAAGCCACCCTGCATGCAGACCTCACCATGCCTCCGCCGCGTCTGGATGACCCGGCGATCTTCGCCGCGCATCCGGATTTCCTACGTACCTCGATGAATCGCGATCGCTTTCACTGGCGATGGGACACGCCGGAGAAGTACCAGCGAAATCTGCGGGACTATTTCCGTCTGCTTGCGGGTATGGATCGAAACATCGGCCGAATTCTGGCGGAGATCGAGCGTCTCGATCGGGCGAGGAACACGGTGGTGATCTTCGTTGGTGACAACGGGTACTACATGGGGGAGCGTGGATTCGCTGGGAAGTGGTCTCATTACGAGGAATCCCTTCGCATACCGCTCGTGGTCTTCGACCCGCGGCTTCCAGTGGACCAACGCGGCCGGGTCGACCACGCCATGGTGCTGAACCTCGACCTCAGACCGACCATCCTGCAGATCGCCGGGATCACCGAAGACTGGTCATCCTCGCCCGGTCGCCCGCTTCCGATCGGAACCCCTGCCGGTTCCCGAGACGGTTTCTTGGTCGAGCATGGAATGAAGCACCCCGAGATTCCACGCTGGATCGGGTACCGCGAAGCGGCGATGAAGTACGCGCGGTATCTCGACCACCCATCCGACGGTGAATTTCTGCACGACCTCGAACGCGATCCGGACGAGTTGGTCAACCTGGCGGATCATCCGGATCGGTCGGCCGATCTGGAACGCCTTCGCAAGAAGTGCGAGAGAGCGCATCAGGTCGCACGGGCGTCCGGGCCATCGCTTCCTCGAGTGCTGCTACTCGGGGATTCCATCTCGATGGGCTACCACGCCGGCGTGGTCGCCGGACTCGACGCCGAAGCGGTGGTCGTTCGTCCAAAGGAGAACTGCGAAGGAACGACGCTCGGCTCGGCACGGATCGACGACTGGCTCAAGCTCGATGGCGGCGACTTCGATCTCGTCCATTTCAACTTCGGCCTTCATGATCTCAAGCGGATCGGTCCGGGCGGAACTTCCTCGACTGATCCGAGGGATTCCCCCCAGGCGGACCTGAAGACCTACGAGCGACAGTTGCGAGTGATCGTCGAGAGCATCATCGCCAACGGCGCGATTCCAGTCTTCGCCACCACCACACCGGTGCCCGAAGGGCGGGTCAGGCCTCATCGAGATCCCGAAGACGTGGATCGGTACAACGCGGTCGCACGACGCCTCATGACCGAGCATGGCATCATGATTTCAGATCTCCACCGCGGAGTCGCGAGTGGGATCGGAGAACTCCAGCGACCGGTGGATGTCCACTTCACGCCCCGGGGATCCGCCGCGCTGGCCGCACTGGTCACTCGTTCGATTCGAGATTCACTTCGGCGGCAATGATGGCCGAGCGGTGAAACGGACACCCTCAGCAGGGTCCCCATTCCGAGAAGAGCACACCGAGGTCCGCGGGGCCGACCATGCCGTCGTCATTGAAGTCCGCGGGGCAGCCGCCCTTGCAGACTCCCCAGAAGCCGATCAGAATCCCGAGGTCGTCGGAATCGACGCGGCCATCGGCATTGAAATCGGCTGAAACGCATCCGCCGATCGGTACTTCTTCGTACCGCCTGGATTCGAAGCGGGAGACGCCATTGGTCTGCTCACCGGCCAGGACGATCCGACTTTCAGAGCCTGATACCGCACCGAGGGTCCCAGGTTCGATTCCCGGGATCGGGACTTCCGAACGCAGGTTCAGGGTGAATCGAAGATTCACATCCGGTGCTCCCGTCGAAGGCCAGATCATGGCTTCATAGATGCAAAGCCGCCCCTGATTCGCCCCATCCTCGAAAGCGATCACCACGTCGCGGCCGCCTTCTGAATCCAGGTCGCCCAGCGCGATGGCACGTGCATTCGGAGCGATCGGAACGGAGAAGACCTCGGTCTGCGTTCCATAATCGATCAGGTCGAGACGGCCGGCATCCGTGATGACGAGGGTTTCAGGAATCCCGTCCTCGTCGAGGTCGCCGGACACGAAGTCGATCGCGGTTCCCGAGAGAACGACGGTCTCGACGATCTCGAGTCCCCCGGAGGTCGGGGAGATGGTCCGGATGATCTGCAGCACGGGTTGCGGCACCAACGCATCGGATTCGGCGGCGACGCCGATCACCGAACCGGGATCCTTCTTGTTTTCGTCGTCGATCGGATCGGAAGGCCCGGGCTCGTCACCGACTTCGACTTCGCCGGCCTTGGTCAGATCGTTCGCCGTCGTCTTGTAGGCGCTGGTCTTTCCTCGCGAGTTGCTCGCGGTCGTGATACCGACTCCGGTCGAGTCGGTGAACGAGAACGCATCGGGGATTCTGATGGCGGTGATCGGACACCGGTTCCTCTTCAAGCGAGGTGAATGGACCGGGGCTGAAGAT
>MDTG01123924.1_pt1 | contig 10031 bp, 6 predicted proteins | sample 811421 | NCBI WGS metagenome assembly MDTG01 (sample SAMN05326645, study PRJNA326480) | marine metagenome | isolation source: seawater | place: Pacific Ocean: South East | collected 2011 | reverse complement strand
GAATCCGGGTGCAATTAATATACAATCTCCAGCAGTTACATCGTGGAGACCTATTTTTGTTTTAACCAATACGGGGTTTTTGAAAAAGTACAGAGAGTACTCTCTTTTACCCTTTGGTATATCAATTACATCAGTTGGTTTTTGCTTAACTGTAATATCACAGGCAGTAATTCGTATTTTCATCGTTTGGATTAGATATATTGAATATTGTTAACAATATCCCTAATCGCTTTATACGATAAGTCAACTTTCAATATGCTGAAAAGCCTAAATTGGCTAATAGGTTTGTTTTATAATTAAATAAGTCATTAAACAGGGGCTGAGTAATGATTAAATTCCGACAAATTGTGTAAGGAGTTGTGGTAATTTAAATTACTGTTCGGCGCTTGTATCTACGCATTTGGCTCCTTTAAGAGCATCAATTTGACCGACAATGTTAGGGTGATTTTCAGCCTCCTCGTTCAGATTTATCCATTCTTGAAGTTCATCAGGCACATCCATATCTGGATAGATAGCTTCAACTGGACATTCATCCATGCAAGCGTTGCAATCGATGCAAGTTTCCGGATTAATGTAGAGACGATCTGGGAGATCATGAAATGCGTCTACAGGACAAACAGATACACAACTAGTGAATTTACAATCAACACATTTTTCAGTTACAACATAGGTCATATTAAAGGTTACCTAGGGTAGTGGTAAGAATTAAAAGAAACGAACAGGGGAACTTTCGCTTGATTCTCTAGCTTGTTTTTCATGCTCTTCGTCTGTGCACGGAGAATTTGTGGGCGAATGTGCCTCGATAGTGGTTTCATTTACTAATCGGTTCGAAAGAAGATAATTTTCAACCTCTTCACCGCTAACATCCGCTAGCATTACTCCATCCACTTCAACACAGGGGGACAATGGTTGGGATGATTTTTCAACCATTTCTGCATAGATATCTTGGTTATTGATTATATCCAAATCTTCATATTCTAATGAATATTTGTCCATAATCGCACGTACTCCCATACTCCATCCACAATGAGGTTTTAAATATGCTTTTATTTTCATGATAAATTTATAAGTAAATTTTTTAAAAATAGCAAATACAAGTGATTTTAAAAAAAATAAGCACAATGATTATTACAGTGTGTGAACTCCTCAATAGGATGAGTTTGGACGCACCACTAGTTGTTTTAGTTTGGCAGGAGATTATTTCTTTAGATTTAAATATTAATCCAACTTTAAATCAGAAGGTAGTTTTGGTGTTGTCAATTTGGTTAGCTTACAGTGCCGACAGATATTTAGAATGTTTTGGTGAAAGGTCAGGTGTGAAATTGCAAAGCAGGCACACTTTTTTTTTAAGAAATCAAAAATTTTTTCTCATGATTTGGGTCATAATTTTGTTGTTTTCAGTTTTCCTATCAATGAATGCCTTTTCCTCCTTTCAAATAATAACAGGGTGGGGTTTAGTTGTCCTCGCAATCACAAACCAAACTTTTAGCTACTTCGAGTCTTCCGGTACAAAAAGAATCTTTTCGAAAAGAAATAGAACTTCTCTTCTTCTATCTCTCGCCTGCATTTATTTACCTTTCAGTATTGGTATTTTATTTGAAGGTTTATTAATTACTTCTTTTCTATTCTTCATGTTTTGGTTGAATTGTACTCAAATCATTCTATGGGAAAATGCTAATAATTTGGAAAAGTTGCATTTGACAGATTATTTTTTATTAACTTGCCAGAAAAATTATTTTTTCATTCCTTTTGCTTTATTATCCCTTGGTCTTTTTCTATTTTTGCTTTGTGCAGGACAAACTTTCATATGTTTTTCATCAATTACCATATTAGTAGCTAATTATTTTATTAACAGGATTTCGCTGAATATTGATTACAAACGAGTTATGTTGGATCAATGTTATTGGTTTTTACCCATTATTTTAGTGATTATTAAATATGTCCAATAATTTTAATAATATTGCGCCACTCTATCAGATCGGAGAATTTTTATGTTTTCGAAATCTGCTTCAAGAATCGAGAATCCAATTTACAGATAATCTTACATTCCCAAAATTTGTTTTATTGTTGGGAGAGGGCAGGGGATATTTTTTAAAATCTTTACTAAGTTTGAATAAAAAGTGCTTTGTTACTGTGGTTGAATCTTCATCGGTCATGATTCGATACCAGAAATCAATAATTCCAAAGAAAGATCTGGATAGAGTTTATTTTAAAAATATATCATTAGAAAATTTTTATTCTAACAAAAAATTTGATCTTGTTTGCTCATTTTATTTCTGGGATTGCTTTAGCATTGGGGAAATTAATTTTCTACTTCCCAAGGTGGTAAAAGTTTTGTCTGACCGAGGTTACTGGATAAACGCTGACTTTGTCGATCTAGGGTTTAAAGATAATAAAATTAACTTTTTAAAGTTACGAATCATGTATTTCTTGTTTAAAATTTTTACTGGAATTAAAGCATCTAAAGTAGCTCCATTCAAAAATCATGCCGAAGCCAATTCACTTTATTTAAGAGATTCTAAGGAAATTCAGACGAAATTTATAAAATCCGAGCTTTTTCAGAAGATTGCCTAATTCAACTTTCTAGTCTAAAATCCTTGACCACTAATTTCCTTAAGGCAAAATAGTATGTTCTGTTGCTTGATGTGCAGGATTTAGAAGATATATTGATCTTAGCAACTAATCTTAAATATTTATGACATTACCCCCTAAACAAGGATTATACGATCCAAGTAAGTCTTCTTGTTCTTGTGGAGTTGGATTTATAACGCGCAAGGACGGAATTCGTACTCATGAAATTCTCCAGATGGGTCATGAAGCTATGTGTTCCGTTCCGCATCGTGGTGGAATGTCATCAAAGGGCGTTGGTGATGGTGCGGGTATCTCAATAGATCTATCTCCTGAATTCTTTAGTAAGCTTACTGGTCGTGATCTTAAAGCTGGTTACTTTGGTGTAGGAAACTTTTTTTTGAATGAGAAAATAGCAACGAAATCATCCGTTCTGATTGAAAAGAAATTACTTTCTTATGGTTTCGAGATTATAAAAAAGCGTTTTATAAAAGTGAATGATAGCGTATTAAGAAAAGACGCCGTCGACCAACAATATCCAATTTGTCAATGGATTTTTAGCATTCCTGATGATCTAAGCGATAAAGATAAAGCAAAACGGATTCACAAAGTTCTCATCGAAATTGAATCAGTAGCTTTTGTTGATGAACAGTTTGATGGCTTATATCCATTGTCATTATCGTCGCACACTCAGGTATTGAAAGGGCGTTTGAATTCTTGGGAAATCATGCCTTATTTCGATGATCTTAATGATCATGATCATAAAGTACATACCCTTTACTTTCACACTCGTTTTTCAACCAATACTGACCCCCATCCTTCGATGGCTCAACCTTTCCGATTGATGGCTCATAATGGTGAACTGAATACAGACAAAAAAAATAGATTAAACGAAGCCGCCCTAGCAAGGGCTAGGGAAAGAACTATCTACCAACCGAAGGGTCAGTCCGACAGCTGTCGACTTGATCAGTCTTTAAGTTCAAGGATTTATGATGACGATGTTGATCTAGTCACTGCGGTAGTTGCAATGATGCCCCCTGCCTGGGAAAACGATCTAAATATGCCTTCAGAAGTTAGATCGATGTTTGAATACTTTTCTCTTTTTGAAGAAAAAAATGATGGTCCAGCAGCAGTGATTTTCGGTAATGGAAATATTGTTGGAGCAAGACTTGATCGTCTTGGCTTGCGACCCTTGCGCACTGTTGAAACAAATGAATATTTGGCAGTCATGTCAGAAGCAGGTCAAGTTGTTTTTCCTGAATCAGAAGTTATTGATCGCGGTCGCATAGAAGCTGGAGGAATGATTTATTTTAATCATCTTGAAAACAAAATCTATCGCACGGACGATGCTCTTCGTAAATTGTCATCTGAAAAAGACTACACCTCACTAGTGGAAAATTCACAGTTGAGTATCGAACAATTGAATCTTACTGATTTATCTTCCGAAAAATCATTCCTTCGGTACAAAGGTGATCTTAATCCATATGCTCGATTCGTCGCTTATTATCACAATCAAGAAAGTTTTAAGTTTTTGATGGATCCCATGTTATATAATGGAGTTGAGAAAGTCTCAGCGATGGGCTTTGGCAATGCGATCAATGCTCTGAGCGACAATGAAGGTGGTGTCACAAAGTATTTTAGTCAGCGTTTCGCTCAAGTTACAAATCCACCACTAGATTCAATTCGGGAATCTGACGGTATGACACTTAGGGTAGCTCTTGGAGAAAAGCCTAATTTTGGACATTCAAGGTCAAAGCAATTGGTTTTGAGTTCTCCAATCCTGAGTATGCTAGACATAATTAAGATAAGTTCACAATCTATCGTCCCTGTTAAACAATTTGAAATTCAATACAGACCAAATTTCGATAACCAAGATAAAAATATCAGTGAGATTGTTAAGGCTATCAACCAAGTTTCAAGAAATGTTGCCGATTTTGCTCGCGAGTTTGGTGGAATTGCCATACTCTCGGATCGTCACATTTCATCCAAGGAAGCTGCCATTCCCAGCATTTTGGTTATTTCTGCAATCAACCAAAAACTTATAAGCGAAGGATTGCGACTTAAGATTTCGTTGATTTTAGAAAGTGGACAATTAGCCTCATCTCATCAATGTGCTTGTGCACTCGGTTTTGGTGCTTCAGCAGTTTACCCGTTGGCAGTTAGGCTCAGATCGGAGCAATTGTTTTCTGAACAAGAGTCTGTTGAGGCATACAATCGTTTCAAAAAAGCATGCGAAAAAGCATTGTTAAAAACAATGGGAAAGGTTGGTCTCTGTACAGTTGAAAGCTACATAGGTGGGGAATTTTTCGAACCCAACTTTTTGGACACAAACGAACCAACTCTCAGAAGAATTTTTCCTAACATGGAAACTCCTGTTGGCGGAGTTCGTTTTGAATCAATAGTGCAATCTTCGATCGATTGGCATAACAGATCCCTAAGCATCGAAAATGAAAACGATATCCCAATTTTGGGTTTGTTTAAAGAGCGTACTGAAGGAGCTGGACACAGCTACGGCACACTTGCCGTGAGAGGTTTTGTTGACATGACACAAGAATCAATCCTTTTCAAGTCTAACTCTTCAGAAAGGGACGATCTCAGACTATTTACCTTGAACCAACTTGAAGATGTCTTTGGTGCAGACGATAATAGATTTTCTCGCACTAGTTATGAAAAACTTACTAATGAAGAAATTGATAACTTTACTATCACTTCTGGTTATCGTGCATTTAGTAAGATGATTGCCAAGGAGAGAATTGAAAGACCAGCAGCCCTGCGAGATGTAATTGCTTTTCCTGCTGATTTCTCTTGTGCAAGCACTGTAAATGACTTTGTTGTTCAAATCCAACAATTTGACCGAATTGGAAACATAAATTTTGCAATACGAGGATTACATTGTGAGGAACACGAAAATTCGGAATTTGTCTTGTCCTTGCCAAAAAGTGAACCGTCGAATGAACAAAAACTGAAGCATTTAATGGATTCACTTATAATATGCTTTGAAAATCAGCTTAAAAATATTTCTATTGTAAATTGTAAAATACACCTATTTGCCAAGGACGACGCTTACGATTTCCTGTCACGAGTTATTCCAGCACCCCCAAAAATTTCTCTTAAATCGGTAGAACCTGCCTCCAATATAACCGCCTGTTTGGCATCTGGTGCAATGTCTCATGGTGCACTAGTTGCAACCGCACATGAAGCGGTGGCTCATGGTGTTAATATGGTTGGTGCAATGTCTAACTCGGGAGAGGGGGGCGAACATATCACAAGATATGGAACTATTCGGGCGAGTCGTATCAAACAATTTGCAAGTGGCAGATTTGGAGTTTGGGCCGGTTATCTGGCTGACCCCAAACTAGAAGAAATCGAAATCAAGATTGGTCAGGGAGCGAAACCAGGAGAAGGTGGTCAACTTCCTGCTCCAAAAGTGACAGTAGAAATTGCTGCTGCTAGAGGAGGAACACCTGGGGTTGAACTAGTTAGTCCGCCTCCTCACCACGACACTTATTCTATTGAGGATTTGGGTCAATTGATTCACGATGCAAAAGCTGCTCGTGTCCGTGTAATCGTTAAGTTAGTCAGTTCAGAGGGGGTCGGTACGATTGCCGTAGGCGTTGCCAAAGCAGGTGCAGATATCATCAATATAGCTGGAAACACTGGTGGCACTGGAGCAGCATCCGTTACTTCTTTAAAGTACACTGGTAGAGCTGCAGAGATAGGAATTTCAGAAGTTCATCAGGCACTTTGTGCAAATGGTATTAGACAGAAAGTCAAGCTTCGTTGCTCGGGTGCGATGCAAACTGGATCTGATGTCGTCAAGGCTTCACTATTGGGAGGAGATAGTTTCGAATTTGGAACAACCGCTCTAATGATGCTTAAATGCGTGATGGCAAAAAATTGCAATATAAAATGCCCTGCTGGACTTACTACAAACTCGGAGGCTTTCGAAGGAGATCCTCGAGCATTAGCCCAATATATTTTAAATGTTGCTCACGAAGTTCGTGAAATACTAGCAGAACTTGGCTTTTCAAGTTTGCGTGAATCTAGGGGTCGGACGGATCTTCTTCATCTTTTTGATCATCCGTCTTCTGTGGGACAACTCAATCTAAGAAAAATGTTGACCCGGGTAGAAGAAAAAACTGTCCAAAAACCGATTTATTTGGAAAAAGACTACTCGCTTGATGAACATTTATTAATTCAATTTAAAAAACTTTTTTTCATGGGCAAATCCGAATCATTTGAAATAGTTGTTGATAGGCCTTTGGGCAATCGAAACAAATCAGTAGGCGGACAACTTTCTATCGATATTGAAAGATTTCTAAATTATGAATCAAAAGATTTAAAAAGATATACAAAAAGATTAAAAAATGGGCGTGTTGTTCTCAAGTCTAGAATTCTAAAGATACTGACTAATGGATCTGCAGGGCAAAGTTATGGTGCCTTTTGTAATGACGGTATTTCTCTGGAGCACAGGGGAACTTGTAATGATGGAGTAGGTAAAGGAATGTGCGGAGGAGAAATCAAAATTCTTTCCTCCGGCAGATCAAAAGCAAACAAAGGTAAAAATGTACTTGTTGGTAATTTTGCTCTTTTTGGGGCAACTGGTGGAAGACTTTTCATTGAAGGTCAGGCAGGCGATCGTTTTGCTGTTAGAAATTCGGGTACCACGGCAGTGGTTGAGGGAGTTGGCGATTTTTGTGCCGAATACATGACAAACGGATCAATTTTGAATCTTGGGGAATTTTCCAAAGGATTAGGCAATGGTATGTCAGGGGGATTCGTTTATCAATACGATCCACAAAGTTTACTTCAGGACATGGTTAGTCATGACTCCGTACTTTTCGGAAGGCTTAACGACGGAGGTGAAAGTGCCCAAATACATGAGGATTGCATTCTGAGAATGCTAAAATGGCATCACTCTGCAACCCAATCAGTCAGAGCTAAGATTTTTATAGAAGAATGGGATACTATCAAGAAGGATTTTTCTTGGATAATGCCGAAGGCTTTTCTCAAATACCAATGTGCGGATACCATTTTTGCTACTTCGACACGGAAACAGCTTTCTGATGAATTATCAAACGCTTTAGTAACCGATCAAATTGATTTCTTGAAGACTTCTTGGAAAAACAATGCACTTTTTCTGAACGGTTATACGCCTGATTATGGAGAAACCGATACACAAGAAATGTTTCAGCTCATTAACAGCTACACAATATTGGATTTTGCTCGTGAGATAGCCTCTAAAAAATTCAATTTTTCGGGTGAGGATTTGGATCGGAAAGTAAAAAATCTGGTTTTAACCAATGATTTCAATCTCAGGTCTTTGTTGGCTAAGCACGCACTACAGGCAATTGAACACTACGACGATAAGGAGCTTGCTGTGTTAGTCGCAAACAAAAGAATTACAGATTTTAAACATTCGCTTAATTTAAGAATAACATCGGATATGGATGAATTGGGAACTCAAAAATGGATTAAGCAGCAAGACTATAAAAATGAAATGGCACTTGGAGGTATTCCAAGTTATAATGAACTTTTTGCTAAAAAATCTTTGCCTGAAGTAGTAAGTCGCAATAACTTATAGTGTATGGATATTCCCTACATACCAAAGGATGCTCCTTATTCTGGTGACCAAAAAATGTGGCTTGGTGGCTTTTTGGCGGGTTTACATTCAAAACTCGCCTTAAACAATAAATCGGTTGTTGAGAATGAAGAAGCCAAACAATCCTTACCCATTGATATTTTTTATGGAACGCAAACTGGAAATTCTGAAGAAGTTGCGAATGAAGCAGCTTCCCTTGCCCAAGGTAGAGGTTTCAATCCCAGAGTAGCAGAACTTGATTCGATTGAAGTCAATCATCTTGCTTCCATTGACAGAGCAATTTTTGTTATATCAACTTATGGCGAAGGAGAAATGCCTGACAATGCACAACTCTTTTGGGATGCCATATCCGCTTCAACTGCTCCTCGTCTGGAAACTTTGGAATACGGTGTGATTGCACTCGGAGACACAAGTTACGAGCATTTTTGCGAAGCAGGCAAACTTGTTGACACCAGACTCGAGCAACTTGGGGCAAAGCGTTTTGCACCAAGATTAGATTGTGATGTTGACTACGAAGAACCATCCCAGAGTTGGTTGAAAGAAAACATTCCCTCGTTGGGCAACGATTTCGTAAAAGCCACTTCAGTGTCTCTTGATAAACCTAAATGGAATAAAAAGAATCCATATCTTGCGACTCTATCAGAAAACTCGATCCTTTCAGGGCCAAAATCAGCGAAGGAAATTAGACACATCGTTTTCGATTTCGAAGAAAATGAACTTTCGTACGAAACTGGTGATGCTCTTGCAGTGGTTCCTACAAATTCGCCTGATTTGGTCAAATTATGGTTGGATCGTTTTGATCTTGATTACGATCATAATCTTGCTGGTATGGAATCAAATATTGGTGATTTACTTTCGCGAGATTATGAAATTAGTAACCCTTCAAATGATATTTTATACGGTCTTGAACCCATGCTCGGAAACAAATCTCTAAGTGAAGCATTGGGCGATGAAAATCGCGATAAACTTGATAAATTCTTATGGGGTAAAGACATAATGGATCTGCTTAATATTCGTATGGATATAAAATTTGATCTTACTCAAATAATCGGCTGGTTAAAACCCTTGCAACATCGAGCATATTCGATTTCATCAAGTCCTCTTGCCCATCCCAATCAAATTCATCTCACTGTCGCTACCGTTCGCTGGGAAAATAATAACCGAGTACATGGTGGAGTCTGTTCCACTTATTTGGCTGATATGGTTGAGATTGGTGGGGTTTCTTCGGTTTTTATGCTGCCTAATAAATCATTCCGTATTCCAGATGATAATAAGGCCCCTATGATAATGGTTGGACCTGGAACAGGAATAGCTCCATTTAGGGCATTTTTGGAAGAAAGAAGGGAAATTGGTGCTTCAGGATATAACTGGTTGTTTTTTGGTGATCAGCACCGTGAATGTGATTTTATCTATGAAAATGAAATTTCAGATATGACAAAATCTGGACTCCTTAACAAATTAGATGTTGCCTTTTCCCGTGATCAAAAAGAAAAAAATTATGTTCAGCATAAAATGTTGGATAATGGAAAAGACCTCTTTAAACACCTTGATAATGGAGGCTATTTTTATGTTTGCGGTGATGCTTCCAGAATGGCAAAGGATGTAGATCATGCCTTACATCAGGTCATTCAAATTCGCGGAGATATGAGTTCAGAAAAAGCATCTGAATTTGTTGGTGATCTGAAGCGACAAAAAAGATATCTTAGAGATGTTTATTAGTAATACTTTTATTTTTTTGAACATATAAAAAATTATTGAAAATCATCAATTTTTTTTGTGTAAAAGGTAATGTATATTTTATTAAGTAATCAATTTGTTCCCAGCTACTAAATATTCATCTTAAACTCGCATTTTATAATAT
>MDTG01114042.1_pt1 | contig 10031 bp, 12 predicted proteins | sample 811421 | NCBI WGS metagenome assembly MDTG01 (sample SAMN05326645, study PRJNA326480) | marine metagenome | isolation source: seawater | place: Pacific Ocean: South East | collected 2011 | reverse complement strand
TTCAAATGCAATATCTGCTGCTATAAGTTTAATTGAAAATAATTATAATTCAGAAATTAAAAAGAAATTAGACTTTCTATCCACCATTTAGATCTTCAATTATGATAAATTCAAGAATTATAGGTTTTGGTCACTATCTTCCAAAGAAAATCCTTACTAATGACGACATGTCAAAGATTGTTGACACGAATGACGAGTGGATATTATCAAGAACTGGCATAAGTCAAAGACACATAGCTGAAAAAAATGAACTTACTTCAGACCTAGCAATAAACGCCAGTAAAAATGCTCTTATTAATTCAAATTTACAATCCTCAGATATTGATTGTGTAATCGTTGCTACCACTACACCTGACCAAACTTTTCCATCAACTGCTTGTAAAATTCAATCATGCTTGAACATCGGAAATAAACCAGCTTTTGATATTCAGGCAGTTTGCTCAGGGTTTATTTACTCGTTAGAATTAGCTGACTCACTCATAAAATCAAAAAAAGCAAAAAATATTTTAGTTGTTGGAGCAGAAACATTATCAAAAATTGTAGATTGGAATGACAGAAGAACTTGTGTTTTGTTTGGTGACGGAGCTGGCGCAGTTATAATATCTGCAGATCAAAGTTCTTCTGAGTGTGGGATATTATCAACAAATTTATTTTCTGATGGTTCCTGGCATGACAGTCTCTACGCTGATGGAGGCCCATCACTTGATCAAAAAGTTGGTAAGATTAGAATGAAAGGTAAGGATATTTTCAAACAAGCAGTTACAAAATTGTCGGAATCGACTTTATTAAGTTTAAAAAAATCCAAAAAAAGTGTTAGTCAAATTGATTGGTATATACCTCATCAGGCTAACTTAAGAATTATTAATGGTAGTGCAAAAAAACTAGGAATTTGTGAAAAAAAAGTTATTAAGACAGTAAATTTACATGCAAATACTTCAGCTGCTTCAATTCCACTCGCATTGTCATCATGTATATCAAATGGAAAAATTAAAAAAAATAGCTTACTTGCTTTATGTGCTATTGGTGGAGGGTTAACCTGGGGTAGTTGTATTTTGAAAATTTAATATGTATATTTAAAATAATGGATGTTTTAACCAAGATAAAGATTATTGAAAAATTACACAATTCTATTGGCTTATCCAGAAGCGAATGTTCTTCTTTTTTAGATGCTTTTTTTTCAAAAATACTTCATTCTCTTAAAGAAGGTGAGAACATTAAAATAGCTAATTTTGGAAGTTTTACAATAAAAAATAAAAATAGTAGAATCGGAAGAAACCCAAAAACTAAACAAGAGTTTACAATTTCTGCGAGAAAAGTATTAAAATTTAAACCTTCTTCGACACTAATTAATAAAATTAATAAACAATGAAAGAACAGAATGCATTGAAAACAATTGGAGAAGTCTCAAAAGTTCTTGAAGTTCCATCTTATGTAATAAGATTTTGGGAAAAAAAGTTTTTTTCACTCAACCCAATACAAAAAAATAAAGGAAGAAGATATTATTCTTCAGAGGACATAGAACTTCTTAACAAAATAAAAGGACTTCTCTACGAAGAGCATTATTCAATTAAAGGAGCTCAAAAATTTTTGTCAAAAACCAAAGTAAAGGAAGAGGATAATTTATTAGCAGAATTGAAAAATTTGCAAAAAAAAATTAAAAACTTAATTTGAGTTTTATTCTTAGCATTTGTTGGCATTACCTTCCTCATAAGAACCGGAAGTCCACTTTTAAAATCCAGTTGCTAAGACATTAATTAATTTTAAAATAAATTCTATCAATGGTTGACACATTTCTAAATTAAGTTATTTTCACAATCTATGGAAACTTTAAAAACATTTTCGCTAAAACAAAAAGAAATTAATAAAACATGGTTATTAATTGATGCAGACGGTCTTGTCCTCGGTCGATTAGCTTCCTTCATAGCGAAATTACTTAAAGGTAAACATAAACCAACTTACACTCCCCACCTAGATTGTGGTGATAATGTTATTGTTGTAAATGCAAAAAAAATTAAACTAAAGGGAAAAAAATTTACGGAAAAAATTTATTATAAACATACTGGTTATCCAGGTGGTATCAAAAGAACAAACCCAGAAAAGATGATCAGTGGTAAAAACCCAGAGGAAGTTATAAGGCTTGCGGTGAAAAGAATGTTGTCCAACAACAAGCTTTCTAGAGATCAGATGAAGAATCTTAGAATTTTTCCAGAAGACAATCACGATTTAAATGCACAGAAGCCGGAGATTATAGACTTTGCTAATATGAATAAAAAGAACAAGTAAACCTGCATGAAAAATAACTCTCAAAATTTGTCTATTCCAATAGATACTGAAAATGATACTACTCCTAAGCTGGACAAATTAGGCAGAGCATATGCCACGGGGAGAAGAAAGCAATCTGTATCAAGAGTATGGATTAAAAAAGGAACTGGAAATGTTACCGTGAATGGGAAAAACTGCGAAAAGTATTTTTCAAGATCTGTTTTGCTTATGTTGTTACAAGAACCACTTAAAAAGACAGACAAATTATCTGAAGTTGAGATTTTCTCTACAGTTAAGGGTGGAGGATTATCAGGACAGGCTGGTGCTCTCAGACATGGTATTAGCAGAGCTTTGACTAGATATGAACCATCTTTAAAAATTAAGTTAAAAAAATTAGGTTTTCTTACTAGAGATGCAAGAAAAGTAGAAAGAAAAAAATACGGCAGGCACAAGGCTCGAAAGAGACCACAGTTTTCGAAACGATAGTCTATCTTTAATGAAAAAGAATGTAGCTATATTTGGACCCTCTGGATACACGGGTTCTCAACTTTTATCATTACTTATAAATCATCCTTTTGTAGACATTTACAGTGTCTTTGGTCATAACTCGGAAGGAAAGTACATATCAGAATTTATTTCTGTTTCACAAAAAAAAAATTTAAAAATTTTATCTCCAAGTAAATTTAAGAAAAAGAATATTGACCTAGTTTTTCTCTGCCTACCACACAAGAAATCTTTTAATTTATTTAAAAAATTGAAGGATTTAAAAATTATAGATTTGTCATCAGATTATAGATTTAATTCACCTTCTACTTATAAAAAATGGTACGAGAGTAATCATCCAAATCCCAATATTTTAAATAAATTTATTTATGGATTAACTGAATTAAATAGAGATAAAATTAAAATGGCAAAATATGTTGCAAATCCTGGTTGTTACCCAACATCGGTTTTAATACCAATTTTGCCTTTATTTAAGGAAAAAGTCTTTATGCCTAGGAATCTTATTATTGATTCAAAATCTGGTATTAGTGGTGCGGGTAGGGGAGCTACAGTAGAAAAACTTTTTTTCGAGGTTAACGAAAATTTTAAATCATATAACATTGAAAAACATAGACATTTAGGGGAAATTCAGCAAGAAATTTTTTTATATGAAAAAAATATAAATGTATCATTCGTTCCGCATTTACTCCCTTTATCAAGAGGTATACTTTCAACTATATATTTTGACGGTGATTCAACAATTTTCAGAAAACTCAAAAAATTTTATAAAGAATTTTTTAAAAATGAAAAGTTCATAAACTTTTTTTCAAAGGATATTCCCTCACTAAAATCTGTAAATGGAACAAACAATCTAAACTTTTCAATTCATCAAGATTATGATAAAAAAAAAATAATTATGGTTAGTTGTATAGATAATTTGATTAAAGGAGCAGCTGGTCAGGCATTGCAAAACATGAATTTAATGTTTGGTTTCAAAGATACAGAAGGTTTAAACATTTATCCACTGGCTCCTAAATAATGTACAGTGTAGATCAGATGATTCCCTACAAAGGTATTCTTCCATCAGTTAGCCAATCAGTCTATTTAGCAAATGGCTCCAAACTTATTGGAGATGTCTTTATTGGTAACGAAAGCAGTATATGGTTTAATTGTGTTTTAAGAGGTGATGTAAACTATATTCGAATTGGAGAAAAAACAAATGTACAAGATGGAACAGTCATTCATGTTTCATCTACTGGTTTTTCTGCCACTGGTGGTCAAGGATCTTGTACTATAATTGGTAACAATGTAACTGTAGGTCATAACGCCACAATACATGCATGCCATATTAGTGATTATGCACTAATTGGTATGGGCTCCACTATATTAGATGGAGCTGTAATTAATGAAATGTCTTTGGTAGCTGCTGGTGCATTGATTACTCCCAGAACTGTTGTAAAAAGTAATGAGTTGTGGGCAGGAAATCCGGCAAAGTTTATAAGAAAAATTAGTGAAAAAGAAAAGAAACTTATAATGAATACTCCCGAAGTATATTCAAAGTTAAGAGAAGAATTTTTAAAAAAATAGTTTTAGAAGTTTACTTTTAAGATTATGATTATGTTATGATAAATAAAATGGAAACGAAATTAAAAAAAATTCAATCCTTATTAATCACGATGTCTATATTGTTAATTTTACAATCATGTGCGACATTATCTGAAATTCCAGAAAAGGTTTTAGAAACTGGTTCTGATGCAATTGATTATGTTGGTTCTGTTTTTGAAAATGAAACCAAAGGAAATGAAATAAAGGGAAATAGCAGTGATTCCGAAGCAAGTCCAAATGATACTGATATAAAAAGTAAGCAGGAAACAAATGTTAACGTTGATCCCTCTGTCAAAGAAAACGAATTTTTAGAGAACTCTGATCAAGTTTTAGAAGCTCTTCCACCCGAAAATCTGAATATTAATTCAATTGAGAGTGTTGAAGAAGAAGTGGAGAAAAATAAAGAAAGCCTTTTTGAAGAAGATAAAGAAATAGTAAATACTGATAAGTCTTTAGATTCAGAAAATTTTATAGAGCAATCAGAAAAAAAGGCATCTCTCCTTCAAGATTTGAAATTAGAATCTAATTTAATTTTGAAAAATAAAGTACAATTCAAAATAGCAACAATTAATTTTACTTCTGGATCAAGTCTTATTTCATCCAAGGATATTAAAAAAATTAGAAAAGTAATCAAAATAGCAGTTGATAAAAATGCTCAAGTTAGAATTGTTGGACATGCAAGCACTAGAACAAAAGATATGTCTCAACTAGAGCATAAATTGGCTAATTTCGACATTTCAGATAAAAGATCACAAGCAGTTGCGAAAATTTTTGTTGAAAATAAATTCCCAGCTTCAAAATTGCTAACTGAAGCTGTTTCAGACTCCAAACCTTTATTTCATGAATCAATGCCTGCAGGTACTTTTGGAAATCAAAGAACGGAAATATTTATAATTTATTAGTATTAATGGATACTTTAAAAATTGCTATTGCTGGTGTCGGTACTGTTGGATCCGGACTCCTACATTTAATCAACAAAAATAAAAAATTTATTCAGTCTAGGATTGAAAAAAATATTAAGGTGACAGCAGTTACAAATCGAAAAAGACAAAAACATAAAAATATAACTGATGAAACCATAATTTTTAAGGATGCTAGAGAATTTTTAAATTTTGATGATTATGACGTATTGGTTGAATTAATTGGAGGAGATGAGGGAGTCGCAAAAGAAATTACATTTAATGCACTACGAAAAGGTAAAAATGTTGTAACAGCAAATAAAGCGTTAATCTCAAAACATGGTGTTAGACTGATACAAGTTGCAAACTCAAATGATTGCAGACTTGCATTTGAAGCTTCAGTTGCTGGGGGAATTCCAATTATTAGAATAGCAAAAGAATTTTTGATTTCTAATAAAATTAAGAAAATTTATGGTATTCTAAATGGTACATCAAATTACATTTTAACGAAAATGTATGAAACTAAACTAGATTTTAATAAAATTTTAAAAGAAGCACAAAAGCTAGGATATGCTGAATCCGATCCTTCTTTTGATATAGATGGGACAGACACAGCACATAAAATTTCTATATTATCACTAATTGCATTTGGAAATTTTTTAAATTTTAAATCAATTTATACTGAAGGGATAGAAAGTATTGAGTTAGAAGACATCAATTATGCTAAGATGCTAGGTTACAAAATTAAACTACTTGGTATCACCGAAAAATTTGGAAAAAGAATTTCTCAATTTGTTTACCCTTGTTTGTTGAATGATCAATCAATTTTAGCTAACGTCGACAATATCTATAATGCAATATGTGTTGCATCAGATTACAATGATAATCTTTTCTTTCAAGGACAGGGTGCAGGTTCTTACCCTACTGCCTCATCAGTAATGAGTGATATAATTAACTTGTCATTAATTAAAGAAAATTTCTATGACTTAAAATTAAGATGCATTAAAAAATTTAATAGTTTTCCTATTAATAATAGAATTGGTTCGTATTATTTAAGATTTACAACTGAGGATAGGCCAGGAGTAATTTCTGGCATCTCAAAAGAATTTAAGTCAAACAATATCTCTATGAAATCTATGCTCCAAAAAGATTCCAAAGAAAAGGATTTGGCATCTATAGTTGTGACTACTCATATGTGTAAAGAAATTAGTATGAAAAAGGCAATATCAAAAATAGATAAAATAGATTTTATTAAAAAGAAAACTAAAGTTATCAGAATTGAGAATGTATGAATTTTTAATTTATATTAAACTGCCAAAGTCTGGAATTTTTTTTCCAATTAGTGGTAATGCATATTTAAAAAAAGTATTTGATACATAATTTTTTTTTTTATTAATGAAATTAACTGGCATATATTTTGTTTTTCCTCCTATATCTATCAGTTTATTTTTTCCTATTTTTATGTTATAAACATTTAAATTTCTATCTCTTTCTTCAATACACATTGAAAACGATGAATCATACTTTTTTGAAAATTTAATACTCTCTTTTCCAAGTTGTTTTGCTTCTTTTTGATCAACCTCAGAAACACAACCTAAAAAACTTCTTTGTGCATATCCTAATGTATCTGCTCTCACTCTTTTTATCCCCAGTTTTATTTTTATTTGATTAGATAAATAATCTCCTAACATGCTACTTCCTGAAAGTTGAATATTTCCATGAGCATCCATTTCATTTAATTTAGAAATTTTCTCCCCTACCAATTGACCATTAGAAAATTTGATTCCTTCAGAAATTGCAACTATACATTTTTGCTTTTTTGTAAAAATATTGTTTATGTCTGATAAAAAATTATCCATGGAAAAGTTTGATTCTGGAAGATATATAAGGTGAGGTCCATCTGTTTTTTTCTTTTTTAATAATGATGATGCAGCAGTTAAAAATCCGGCATGTCTCCCCATTATCACTCCTAAGTATACACCAGGTAAGGAGTTAATATCCAAATTAATTCCCGCAAACACCGATGCAACATATTTAGCTGCGGATCCATATCCAGGCGTATGATCATTTAAAACGAGATCGTTATCAATTGTTTTTGGAACGTGAATACATTGTATGTCGGGGTTAGCATCAGATATAATTCTCAAAGTATCAGATGAATCATTTCCACCTATATAAAAAAATGTATTTATTTTTTTTTTCAACAACATTTTTAAAATTTTTTTGTTATATTTTTCGTCTGGTTTATCCCTCGTAGAACCGAGTGCTGCACCTGGAGAGTTTTCAATCAGATATAATTTTTTCTTATCGATTTTTGTTAATTCTACAAATCTTGAATTTATAATTCCACTAACTCCATTCTTTGAACCAAAAATTTCGTAATTATTTTTTTTCCCTTCCTCTATAATTCCAACTAATGATTTGTTAATAACCATTGTAGGACCCCCACCTTGTGCTATAAGTATTTTTTTTTTTCTCATTATAGAAATTATATGTTATTTGTGAAAGATATGAAATGAAAAATACTTTTAAAAAAAATAATACTGAAATTTTGGCATCATCTTCATGTAGAGGTTTTTTTTGGAAAAAAAAAGAAATCAATAAGTTATTTTCTCATAGTTTAATAGAAAAGTATGAACTAAATGAACTAACTGCAAATATTCTCTCAACAAGGGATATAAACGAAGAAAAGTATGAAGATTTTGTTAACCCAAAAATTAAAAATTTACTTCCAAATCCAAGCAACATCATAGATTTGGATAAAGCCACAGACATAATTTTTGCTTATATTTTAAAAAAAAAAAAAGTTGGTATAATTGGTGATTACGATGTTGATGGAATTTCGTCAACGGCATTGTTTTGTAAATTTTTTGATATTTTAGAACATCCTTATGAAATTTACATACCTGATAGAATAAAGGAGGGCTATGGTCCAAATGTTAATGCTTTAATTGAATTATCTAAGAGAAATTGTGACTTAATAATAACTCTTGATTGTGGAACAACAGCTACTGAATCAATAAATTATATTATAGACAAGGGAATAATGGTAATTGTTGTTGATCACCACCAGCAAGCGGGTGAAATTCCAAAATGTCCAATTATAAATCCTAATAGAGTTGACGACACGTCAGGTTTAAATAACCTAGCGGCTGTTGGTGTTACTTTCTTACTTCTTGTATCAATTAATAGAAAATTAAATGAATCAAACTTAGTGAAAAATAATAAGGAAATAAATTTAATTAATTTATTAGATCTTGTTGCACTAGGAACTATTTGTGATGTTGTTCCATTAGACTTATTAAATAGAACTTTTGTAACACAAGGTCTAAAAATTTTTAATGAAATGAAAAATATCGGTTTAAGGGTCCTATGCTCATATTTAAATTTGACAAATAGAATTGATGAATATCATGTTGGTTTTGTAATTGGACCAAAAATTAATGCATGCGGGAGAATTGGAAAAGCGTTGAGGGGTGTTGAACTATTATTATCAAAAGATTCCACTAATGCTGAGGTTATTTCGGATGAATTAAACAACTTAAATTTACAAAGACAGAAAATCGAAAGAAATGTTGAAAATCAAGCACTTAATATGATTAATGACAAAGACAAAATTATTTGTGTAAGTGGAGTGAATTGGCATCCAGGGGTTTTAGGTATCGTTGCAAGTAAACTAACAGAAAGATTTATGAAACCAACCATTGTAATATCTAAAAATAATAATCTATGTTCAGGTTCTGCAAGATCAGTTGGAAACTTTAATATAGGAGAATTTATATCAAGAGCGTTTTCAGATGGAATATTAGAAGGTGGAGGAGGTCATAGGATGGCTGGAGGATTAAAGATTAAATCAGAAAAAATAGAATTATTTCAAAATTACATTAATTCTCAAGAATTTAATATAACTTTAGACATTAATAGAGAATTTGACGAATTTATTGAAATTAATATTTTAAATAAAAATTTTTATAACTCTGTAAATGCACTTGCTCCATTTGGAATGAGTAATCCTAAACCAAAATTTTGTTTGCAAAATTGTTTTGTAAAATTCCCAAGATTAGTTGGTAATAACCATATCTCATGTTTTTTGAGTGATATATATGGAAACGTGGTGAAAGCAATTGCTTTTAGAGCTAATGATAATGAAGTGGGACAAAATCTATTTGGGAATAACGGAAAGCTTATAACAGTAATATGTTCTTTAAGCATTAATAGCTGGGAGGGTAAAGATGAAATACAATTGATTATAGAAGATGTAATAATAGTTTAGTCTACTAGACGCATTTGACTGTAATAAATTTTGCAATCTTTCCCATCTGTTTCTATGAGACAGTCTAAATATTCAGACATTCTTGCTTTTGAACAGCCAGAGGACTCATAAAGGTTAATGCCAAAGAAAGTGGTTTCAAATTTTACTTTAAAAGATCTAAGTTCAGTTTTCAGAGTGTCTAATGATTTATGTTGTTTGTTTTTAATATTTTCAATGCCATGTTCGTATGGTAGTATTATCTCTACTCCTCTTTTGTAACATAATTCACTTTTTGTTTCTTTGGATAAAGACTCAAGTGGTTTAAAAAGAAAAATAAAAACAAAAAATAAAACTTTCAACATTTAAATAAATTACTGTATAAAATTACAAAAAACATATATATATATGTTTTATAAATTAAAGCAAGCCTTTTCGTCCCCTTCGTCTAGAGGCCTAGGACACTGCCCTTTCACGGCGGCAACACGGGTTCGAATCCCGTAGGGGACGCCAAAAAAAACTTGTAATATTAA
>MDTG01158095.1_pt1 | contig 10032 bp, 14 predicted proteins | sample 811421 | NCBI WGS metagenome assembly MDTG01 (sample SAMN05326645, study PRJNA326480) | marine metagenome | isolation source: seawater | place: Pacific Ocean: South East | collected 2011 | reverse complement strand
GATTGGGTTCAAGACACGTTATGGTCTACAGGTCAATCCTCTTGCTGAGAGTTCTGCTGCAACATCTGGTTCAGGCACTGTCGATGCGAATGTATATTACCGCAGAGTACAGATTGCTAATTTGATGTAAGAGTTGCAATTAAAAATAAAAATAAAGGCAACTTTATTTCAAACTCCCACTTCGGTGGGAGTTTTTTTTGGCTACTGAAATTGATAAATAGTTTTGATTAAAGAGAAGGTATTGTACAACAGGAGTTAGGCCTTCCGCTCCAAAAACTTTATGAGGAAAATAAAATGGCAAACACTGTCACGAAATTAATGGATACAGATTGGCGTGGTCAAACACACGTTACAATGACTAACGATACTGGTGCAACAACTCTAGTAGACGCTTCCGGTTTATCTGGATGGGTTGCTGGTTCACTGTTAGCAATTTCAAAAATTTATTGGAACACTGATAGTCCCGCAGGTGGAGTTGTTATAAGTTGGGGTGGCACAGGTGGAGTTGGTGATGCTTTTGTTCTAATAGGCAGTGGTTCATACGGATACACATCAGGACAACCCGCAATTACTTGTAGCCGAACTTCATCAACAGCAGTAACGAGTGATATTATTATGACTCCCGGTGCAGCGTGTTATGGTACAATTGTAATCGAATATACAAAGATGGCACTTAACGGATCTGGCTGGTCTGCATAATGGCAGCAACCGATCTAAGGTTCGGAGAATTTGGCGGTAGTACCAGTACAGTAGATTCTGGTACTGCCATCAATCCTCTATCAAGACAACCTTCCACATTTGATTATTCTCAAAATAATCAATTTAAAATTTATTTACCTATATTTCCCACAACAGAATGGTTTGTGGTAAGGGCAAATATTCCTGGTGTTAGTATGTCTCAGGCATCACAATATACTCCATTTGTTGATGTTGCTGTAGTTGGTGACAAACTACAATATGACAATTTTAATATGTCTTTTGTTGTAGATGAATCACTAGAAAACTATATGGAAATGTATAACTGGGTAAAAAATATTGGATTTCCATTTAGCGGTGCAGATCAATTTAATAGACTAGAACGACCTGATAACATTGATAGATCAAAAAATTCTAAAGTTCGCGTTAGAAGAATGAAATCTGATACTGCGGATACAGGCGCTGAGGCCGAAGTATCTTCAAGTGATAGAAACTTATATACTGATATTCAAATGTCTATTTTGACAAGTAAAAATAATCCAGTTGCTAATGTGGTTATGTATGATGCTTTTCCTTTATCTTTAAGCAACATTGAATATAGTCAACAAGAAACTGATATTGTATATGCAACTTGCGAAGTTTCTTTTGCTTTTAGTTGGTTTGATGTAACACCATCTAAATCTTAAAGATAAATAGAATTAGAAGCAGTTAAGTTTTCATAAAAATAGGTTAGGGATCTTCTCACTATTCGGTGGAAGCATATTTAAGTTAAAGGTTGACAACCTCTGACTGCTTCACCTTTACATTATGGATATATTATGAACATTGAAGAACTTTATGTAGAAGTAGAACGTGATTTAAAAATAGATGATACGGAATTAGACCTAGAGTCTATTCGCACACCGCAAATACACAACAAGTATTTAAAGTATTTTACTCAGCAATCTTTACAGTATAAGAAGTTGAATGATGACTATAAAGTAATGTATCGTATGAAGTGGGAGTATTATACTGGCAAAGCTAATCCAGAAATTTACAGAGACAAACCTTTTGATCTAAAAGTTTTGAAGGCTGATGTCGGCATTTATTTAGATTCTGATGGCGAGTTGCAACAACTTAGCCAAAGAATTGCATATACAAAACAAATAGTAGAATACCTAGAAAGAATACTAAAGGAGATTAACAATCGAAACTGGACAATAAGAAATACTATAGAATGGAAAAAGTTTCTTCATGGTGATTGATTGTGTCCACTTTTATTGAAAAATTTAATGAAGCATATATTCGTGTTAAATGCGATCCAGACATTGCTCGGGAATTGTCTGAGTTTTTTACGTTTGAAGTTCCGGGTGCAAAGTTTATGCCGTCTGTTAGAAACAAAATGTGGGATGGCAGAATCAGGTTATTTTCTCCTGGTAATGGTAAAATCTATTATGGACTATTACCGTATGTCGAAAAATTTCTCAAAGAAAACGAATACGAATATCAACTTTCAGACGAATTTGAAGAAAGAACTTTAATAAAATCTATTACGGAAAAGTTTGTAAGATCCTTAGAAAAGGGTAAAATGCGGGCCCGTGATTATCAAATCGATGCAGTTCACAATATCATTACTAACCATCGTGGTCTTATACTTTCTCCTACAGGTAGTGGAAAATCTTTTATAATTTATGCTCTTGTTAGATATTACGTTAAAAAACTTTATGATAAGAAAGTTTTAGTTATTGTTCCTACCACAGGTCTAGTCGAACAGATGTATAATGACTTTGCGGACTATAAATGGTTTCCTGACGAACATTGCCATAAACTGTATGCGGGTAAAGAGAAGTATACAAAAAAAGAAGTTGTTATCTCCACATGGCAATCAATCTATAAACTAGACAAAAGATATTTTAAACAGTTTGGTTGTGTTATTGTTGATGAGGCTCATCTAGCGAAAGCTAAATCTATTACAAGTATTATGACCAAGTTGCATAATTGCAAATATCGTGTTGGTCTTACAGGCACACTTGATGGTACAGACGTTCACCGTCTTGTGCTAGAAGGATTGTTTTCTGTACATGAACAAGTTACCACCACTTCCAAACTGATAGAAAAGAAACAACTATCGCCTTTACATATTCGTGTGTTAGTATTAGAACACAATCAGAATGATAAACGAATGATGAAGGATAAGAACTATCAACAAGAGATGGAGTTTCTGTCTACGAGCATGAAACGTAATCAGTTTATTCGTAGTTTGGTGTGTGCTACAGAAGGTAACATACTTGTGTTGGCTCAGTACATTGAAAAACAACTGGTGCCGTTATGCAATATGATTGTTGACCATTGTGGAGAAAAAAGAACAGTTCATCTTATCTATGGTGCAACACCCACAGATGATAGAGAAAAGGTAAGACATTTGGTCGAGAATGATGATAATGCAGTAATTGTTGCATCTTATGGAACATTCTCTACCGGTGTAAACATTAAAAAGATACACGCCATTATCTTTGCATCACCATACAAAAGTCAAGTAAAGATATTGCAAAGTTTGGGTCGTGGTTTAAGAATGTCTGAAGATAAAGATCATTTGGAACTCTTTGACATAGCCGATGATTTAAGATATAATAATAAAGATAACTATACATTAAAACATTTACAAGAAAGAATTAGAATATACAGCGAACAGTCATTTGATTATGACATTGTTCCAGTCAAATTAGATAAGAATAAATAGTATGATGGACACTAATTACAAAGTTTTAAAACTGACAAATGGAGATGATCTTATCTGTAAAGTTTTAGGTGAAGATGATAATAGTGTGATTGTAGAATGTCCGATGCAAGTATTAAAAACTAAGTATCGGAATAGTGGCGATGATGTAGTAGAACATACAGGCTTACAAAGATGGATTAGTTTTACTAACGACATAGAATATATTATAGATAAAGAAAAGATTATCGGATTAGCCAATCTATCTCCTGAAGTTATGGTATACTATAAAATGGTATCTCGTAAAACAATAGAAGAAAGTGAATTAGAAGCAATGGAATCTTATGGTAAAACCGATGAAGAAGTTCTAGAAAAGATAAACGATAACATGGATAAATTAGTTTCTATAATGGAAGGTGATGTTGAAGTAGAAGATGAATATAATGAAGAAGATACATTACAAAGTAATAAAGATAGAATACTCCATTAATAATGGATTCTATTTTCCTCAGCAGGGTACTCAGCTAGGGTATCATATAAATCAAAATCTGTCAATGGTAAAACAAAAATAAAGTTATCCTTGACAATAGCCCATAAAACTGTTATTATTATAGATGTCGAAACAAAAAAAGGCATTTATGAAATGAAGAAGGTAATCTATCTTGCGGGCCCAATCGCTGGCCTAACTAAAGAAGAAGGAACATCTTGGAGAGATGTTGTGTCTGATGACCTCCGTGATGCATCTAACGGAAACATTATTGGCATCTCACCTCTACGGTGTGAACCAGTGCAATCGGGTATGAGATATGATGAACCGGGTGCAGTTGATAAGTTGTGGAGTGACCCACGATCAATCAACGCAAAGAACTGGCTTGATACAATGTCCAGTGATTTGGTGTTGGCATACCTTCCAAAAGTATATAACGATAGACGACCTTCTATTGGAACACTAATAGAGATCGGTTGGACTATTGGTCTGAATAAACCTTTGATAGTTGTTTCAGATGATAACCAGTTGTTAGATCATCCCCTAATCAAATGCAATGCTGCATGGCGTCTAAACGAATTAGAAGATGCTGTTGAAGTAATCATTGGATTGTTTGGGGATTATGTGTCATAGGAGAACACAAACATGGCTCGCGAGAAGAAAAAGCCAATTCATTATGTAAATAATAAAGAGTTTTTAGAAGCAATCATTGAGAGAAAAGAACTACTCAAAGAGGCAGAAGAAGCTGGTGCACCAACACCCCAAATTAGTAACTATCTTGGTGAGTGCATTTTAAAGATTGCGAACCATTTATCGTATCGTCCAAACTTTATCAACTACACCTATCGTGAAGAAATGATTAGTGACGGTATTGAAAACTGTTTACAATATATAGATAAGTTTGACCCAGAGAAATCAAAGAACCCTTTTGCTTACTTTACTCAGATTATCTATTATGCTTTTATTAGACGTATTACAAAAGAAAAGAAACAACAATCTATTAAAGAAAAGATGTTAAAAGAAACTAACATTGAACATCGTATCTCTGTTCAGGCCCACGATGATGAACGAGATTACCAACAAGCGTTTATGGATATGTTAGATAAATATACCTTTAACAATGATAACTAAGTATGAAAGTAGCGATAGCCACAGATACGCACTTCGGCGGTAAAAACGATAATGTTTCCTTTGCACAGTTCCAGAGAAAATTCTACGAAGAAACTTTTTTCCCAATACTTAATCGGGAAGGAGTTGACACAATATTTCATTTGGGTGATGTGTTTGATCGCAGGAAGTATGCTAATTATGCTTCTCTAAAAGCAGCAAAAGAAATGTTCTTTGAACCAGCTCGTGAATTTGATATTCATATGGTGGTTGGTAACCATGACTGTTACTACAAGAATAACAATGAGGTAAATTCTATCTCATTGACTTGTGCAGAGTATGATAACATTAGTTTGTATGAAGATGTTCCACAAGTTGCTAATGTTGGTGGTGCAGATATTTTATTTATTCCTTGGATTGCTCCAGCACACTATGCTGAAGCTGTAGATGTTATCAGTTCTGCTTCTGCTGATGTTGCTATGGGTCATTTGGAAGTAAATGGCAATGAGATAATGCCAGGCCTTGTATGCGATCACGGACTAGATAGAAATATTTTCAAGAGATAAGAACGAGTATTTTCTGGTCACTATCACGGGCAACAAGACGATGGCCACATTCGTTATCTTGGTGCACCTTATGAGATAACTTGGAACGATTACAATTCAGCTAAAGGGTTTCATATCTATGATACAGACACCCGTGAGTTTAAATTTTATCAGAATCCTAATCATTTATTTAAGAAAATCTTTTATGATGATACGAAAGAAGATATGTTTAATTTTGATTTGTCTGAATATGAAAACACTTATGTAAAAATATTTGTTGTTCAAAAAAATGATTTCTATTCCTTTGACAGATTCTTAGAAAGATGTTATAATGAAGGTAACTTTCTAGAATTAAAGATTGTTGAGGATTTTAGTGACCTTGATCCAAACTCTATTGCTGATGAAGAACTTGATGAGATTGAAGATACAATGAGTTTGTTAGAAAAGTATGTTGGTGAAATTGAAAGTAAGGCACTAGATAAAAATAAACTGAATAAACTCTTAAAAGGTTTATACATCGAGGCACAGGAAATAGAATGAATACATTTTACTTACATAAAGATCCCGTTATTGCAGCCGAAATGCATTGCGACAAACACGCGGTCAAAATGCCAGTCGAGTCGGGCCAAATGTTGTCTACAGTACACAGATACCTTGACGGTAAACAAACCTTTAGATTGTCTGCTAAAGGTAAGAATATGAAACACTGGGAAATGACAGATGGGAACAAAGAAAAGAAACTGTATAAAGTTGCACACCTCAATCATCCTAGTACCATATGGACTAGACAGTCATCAGAGAACTATCTATGGCATTATGAACTGTTTAAGGCGTTACTAGGTGAGTACACATATCGTTATGGAAAAGTACATAAGAGTGCTGAACTGTTAGATATGTTGTCAATTTTACCAAAGAACATACCAGAAGGTAAGTTTACATTACCACCGCAGTGTATGCCAGACCAATACAAATGTGAAGATCCAGTTTTGGCTTATCGCAAATATTACATTGGTGAAAAATCAGGATTTGCTAAGTGGAAAGCAAGAGAAGTACCAACATGGTTTAGAGATGCTATTATTTAGAAAAGTAACATACAAAAACTTTCTCAGCACTGGAGATAGACCAACCGAAATATCATTAGATAAACATAACACCACATTGGTTATTGGAGATAACGGTTCGGGTAAGTCAACGATGCTTGATGCTTTGTGTTTTGGTTTGTTTGGTAAGGCGTTTCGTAATATCAAAAAGGATCAACTAGTCAACTCTGTGAATGAACGTGAGTGTCGAGTAGAAGTATTTTTTGATATTGGTCAAAGTAAATTTAGAGTTGTTCGTACAATTAAACCTAATCGATTTGAGATTTATAAAAATAATAAGATGATAAATCAAGATGCAAGTGCTCGTGATTATCAGAAACATCTAGAGAACAATATTCTCAAGTTGAACTATCAATCATTTACACAGGTCGTTATTCTTGGTTCATCTTCTTTTGTTCCTTTTATGCAGCTAACATCTAAGAATCGCCGTGATGTTGTTGAAGAAATTTTAGACATTAAGATATTCTCTATGATGAATATGATCTTGAAAGCTAGAATGAAAAACTTAAAAGATGAACAAAAGGATATTGCACATCAATATGAAATGACCAAAACTCATATTGATATGACAACAAATCATATAGAAATTACAAAAGCTAAAAGTCAAGATAGTAAAACAGCTTTAGAAATAAAAATCAAAGAGAATGAAGATGAAATGAATTCTTTAAATGTTCAAATTGCTGAACTTAAAGATAAAATTGCAGAATGGACTAATAACGTTTTGCCTCAACAAGAAAAGTTAAACAAAGATTTATCCGAACTAACTAATATAAAATATAAACTAGAACATAAAAAAAGTAAAGTTTCGGAAGAGATTGTATTCTTTAATGAGAATGACAACTGTCCTACTTGCGAACAACATATTGACGAGAACTTTAAACAAAAGGCTATTGAAGAACGCAATATAAAAATTTCAAATAATGATTCTAATATGGTAAAGTTGGTTGAACAATTATCCGAAATGAATTCTCGTATGAAGTCATATCAAAATATAAATGAAGATAACCGTGAGTGTGAAGTTGAAGTAGCAAAGAAAACAACATCATCGAACTCCATTGTATCTTTTAATAAACAACTAAAACAACAGATTGAAGATTTAAATAAAAGCGATACAAGGTTGGCCGAAGATAAAATAAAACTAAAAACATACAAAGGTCAACTCAAGACTATTGAGAAAAGAAAAGAAAAACTTACAGAAGATAATAACTATTTGATTATTTCTAGGCAACTGTTACAAGATTCTGGAATTAAGACAAAGATCATTAAAAGGTATTTGCCCATAATGAATAAACTAATTAATAGTTATCTTGCCGCACTTGAGTTTCCTGCACAGTTTAATCTTGATGAAGAATTCAATGAAACAATCAAGTCGAGGTATCGTGATATTTTTAGTTATGCAAACTTCAGTGAAGGTGAGAAGATGCGAATTGATTTAGCGTTGCTCTTTACATGGAGGCAGATTGCTAAGATGAAGAATTCAACTAATACCAATTTACTTATTTTAGATGAAATCTTTGACGGTAGTTTAGATTATAATGGTACAGACGAGTTCCTAAAGATACTGAACACACTCGCCAACGAGAATGTGTTTATCATTAGTCATAAGTCTGATTTGAGTGTAGATAAATTTGATGGGCTGATTAGATTTGAAAAGGTCCAAAACTTTAGTAAGGTAACAACATAATGCAATTAGTAAATGAAAAAGACACTATTTTAAAAAAGGTAATGCCCGATTTTAACTTTGATGATTCTATTATCGACCCCAATGAACTTGTTAGGGAGATGCACAAAGTTCGTAAACGAGATGGTGGCATTGGACTTGCCGCACCACAGATTGGAGTTGAAACGCGAGTTATCGTTATTGGTATGGGAGATTTTCAAAGTGATGGAACAGAAGAATTTGCTAAGGCGTTCTTTAATCCGGAGATTACGGAATATAGTGAAGGTGTTGAATATATGATGGAAGGTTGTTTAAGTTTTCCTGGACTTTTTGTTAAGGTAAAGAGACCTAAAGAAATTACTTTCACATACGAAGATTTAGATGGTACAAAGTATGTAGATCATTTAAGTGGCATTACAAGTCGTATTGTTCAACACGAAATAGATCACCTTGATGGAATTACATTTGACACTAAGGCAAATAGAATTCATTTACAAAAAGCTAAAAAAGATCGTAAGTTATCAAGTCGATATAAAAAAAGAATTGCCCTTGACAATATGCTATAATAGTGATAAGGTAATAGTATCTTTATAAATATTATTTTGCAAAAATGACAAGACGATACAGAACAATAGATTTTATAGCTTCAGTTTTTAGTAAATTTCTAGTTGAAAGGCCCGTAATGTATGATAGGTTGAATGACGATGATTACATTACAATTTTAAGTTGGTGTGAAGATTGGGAACCAGAAAAGGTTTACGATACTGCATACAAACAATCCCAGTTGCCTTATGTTCAGACTTGGGAACAATGGTCAACGAACATGAAACCTTTACCTGATCCTGTTCGATACTATTTAAAGTGTGGTCTTAAAAAACATGAAGAACAGGGCAATTTAAAAGCGTTGAGAGCCTATGCTTTCTTTTATGAACAAATTATAGAGAAGTGGGGTAAAAGATTTTTATGGGCTTCACTTCTTTTTCTTATCTATTATCTATTCTTTTAAGTATAAATAGTAGTAGAGAATTGCCTTCGGGGATTCTCGTTTTTTAACCTTGCATAACAATGGAGGTACCAAATAATGGTAACATCAAAAGCAGTAGCAAACATCTGGGATCATCTTAATCAATTTGATCGCAATCTTTTAACACCTTATGCCGTAGGCTTCGACCGTGTCTTTGACCGTCTTGGAGACTATGCCATGAATCAGGCAACCTCAACTGGTTTTCCACCTTACAACATTCGTAAGGAAGGAGATACAAAGTTCACAATCGAATTGGCCCTTGCCGGTTTGACTCGTGATGATCTTGAAGTTGAAGTATCTGACGGTGTTCTTTCAGTTAGCACCAAAGCCAAGAAGGAAGAGGCAGAAGGTGTAGAACTCTTACATCGAGGAATTTCTTTCCGACAGTTTACACGAAAGTGGACCTTGGCTGACGATATCGTTGTCAACGAAGCCAAGATGGAAAATGGTATGCTTCTAATTGACTTAGAACGTATTATTCCAGAAGAAAAGAAACCTCGTCTTATTGAAATCAAATAAGAGGGAAACAAACACAAATGGAAACTTTCGTTGGGCTTTGTGCTCTCGTAAGTTGGATATGGTTGTGGCTAGGGCTAATAACATATGACTATATTTAAATCCTTAGTTGTAACCATATTTGCTTACGTTATAGCGTCTATTATAGTAACGGCGCCGATTATTTTAACATTGTTTATTTAAAGGAGAAAAATAAAAATGT
>MDTG01110108.1_pt1 | contig 10032 bp, 7 predicted proteins | sample 811421 | NCBI WGS metagenome assembly MDTG01 (sample SAMN05326645, study PRJNA326480) | marine metagenome | isolation source: seawater | place: Pacific Ocean: South East | collected 2011 | reverse complement strand
TATGATGTATGGGCATCCGATAATGAAAATCCAAATTTACAATTAATACACTCTAAGGCAGGAGTAGAACTCTCACAAATTCTATCCCTTGAGGGGTCTTGGGGAGATGAATATTCAGCTGCAGTAATAGGACCTACTGATTGTTTAATAATCAACTTAGAAGGAATTGTGTCAGAATTATGCGAAGGAGGAGGTTCTTCAGGAGAAATTGATTCAGATGGAGCAATATGGATTACTTCAGCAACAAATTCATTAGAAATTAAGAAAATTACCACTTCTAAAGAACAGGGAGAGTTTGTTAGTAAAAACTTACTCTTGCCTGAAAAGTACGAAATAAATTCAAGGTTAGCTAAAATAAGTGGTGATAAGATTCAGTTCTACGGAACAAATGATAATGGTGAAGAAGTAAAAGGAACATTAGATCCCTCTGCAAGTCAATCAGTTTTAAGAAGTTTAGACATGCTTGGACAATTAATGGTTTTCGTCATAGCAATTTCAGTATTTGGAGCAACTGCATGGCAATTTTATGAAAATCGTGGAAGGAGTTCTTGGTAAATTCTTTTTTCAATCGGCAATCTCAAAAACCCTCTGTAGCCTGTGTTAATCCTAAGGCGAGTGTGTTTCAGGTTGAGTCGTAATATGATGGACCAATATTTTGAAATTAAAGAGGATAATCCAGACACGGTCTTATTTTTCCGAATGGGGGATTTCTATGAAATGTTTTATGATGATGCAGAAATAGTTTCAAGGGAAATTGGCCTTACTTTGACAAGTAGAGATAAAAAATCTGACAACCCAATTCCAATGGCAGGTTTTCCATGGCATGCACTTGAAGATAATTTGAAAACAATGCTAAAAAGAGGACATAAGGTAACTTTATGTGAACAAGAAAATGAATTAAGACCTGGTGCAAAATTACTTGAAAGGGTTGTAACAAGAGTATATACTCCAGGAAGCCTCTATGAAGAAGGTCTATTAGAACAAGATAAGGCTTCTCGGCTAGCATCTATCATAATTAAGGGAAAATCAATAGGGATTTCAATAATTGATGTTTCAACAAGTGAAGTATGGTCAATGGAATTTAATGGAAATAACTCAATAAATCAATGTTTAAATGAATTAATGAGGTGGGAATTAAGCGAATTAGTAATGCGTACTAAAACTGCGAATAATGAAAACATAAATTATATCATTTCATCTATAGAATCTTTAATTATTTCACAACATGAAATTTCATCTAAGAAATCAATGCAACTTGTTAAAGAACATTTTCAATTAAAGGATTTAGGATCTTTGGGACTTGATGACTCTGAAATCTGTATTGATGCACTTGGAATAGCAACATCATATTTAGAAAAATTATATCAAAATGAAAAGATACAACTGAGAACCCCGAAGTTACAACATGAAGAAGACATTGTCACCTTAGACAACACTACACTTAAAAATTTGGAACTAATTAAAACATTGACAAATGAAAAAGAAGGTTCATTGTTTCACTCTATAGATAATTCAAGAACGTGGATGGGTAGAAGAAGAATGAAAAGTTGGATTATGAGGCCACTAAAAAATGTAGAAAACATTCAAAAAAGACAAAGTGCAATTGAAGACCTGATTCAATCAAATAGAAGATTACATGACATCAGAGAATCTTTGAAAGGAATGAGAGACCTCGAAAGATTAGCAACTAAATTATCTTATGGCAGAATAAATAGTAGAGATCTAGTTGCAATCTCTATCGCATTAGGAAAAATGCCTATAATTAAATCTATACTGTTAGAATCAAATAACAAATATTTATTGGAAATTTCTAAAGATTTAGACATTCTAGAACATATGAAAATTAAAATTAATGAAGCACTATTAGATGAGCAACCTGTAGGAATAAAAGAGGGTAATCTGTTTAAAGAAAATTATTCAGAAGATTTAGATGAATTTAGAAAAAATGTAACAAAGGGGATTAATTGGTTACATGAATTGGAAAAGAACGAAAGAGAAAGATTAGAAATTCCATCTCTTAAAGTAAGACATAATAGGCAGTTTGGATGGTTCATTGAAGTCACAAATACCCACCTAAATAAGATACCTGAAAACTATAGAAGAAAACAAACAATGACTAATGCAGAAAGATTTATCACCCAAGAACTAAAAGAAAAAGAAGAGATTTTATTTAATGCTGATGAAAAAGGTAAAAAATTAGAATATGATTTGTTTTGTAAACTTAGGGATGAATGTAGATTTTATTCATCACAATTAATTGACATAGCCGACTCAATTTCAACAATTGATGTGATTTCAAGTTTAGCTGAAACCGCCAGAAGTAGGAAATGGACTAAGCCTGAATTAAATGAGGAAAATAAAATTGAGATAAATAATGGAAGACATCCAGTACTAGAAAAAATACCAGAATATGTAAGTAATGATCTGAAAATGAATGAAAAAAGAAGATTATTGTTGATTACAGGACCAAATATGGGAGGGAAGTCTACATACTTAAGACAAAATGCACTAATTACAATTCTTGCTCAAATGGGTTCTTTCGTACCTGCTAAAAAAGCAAAGATAGGAATAGTGGACAGAATCTTTACAAGAGTAGGGGCAAATGATGATCTAAAAAGAGGAAGATCTACATTTATGCTAGAAATGATTGAGGTAGCACACATTTTAAAAAGAGCAACTTCAAAGAGCTTGATTTTACTTGATGAAGTAGGTAGAGGAACTTCAACATTTGACGGACTATCAATTGCTTGGGCAGTATGTGAAGACATTGATTCAAGATTAAAAGCAAGAACATTATTTGCAACACACTATCACCAATTAGTAGGATTAGAAGATCAATTAGATGGTTTTAAAAATTTACACGTGAATATTGCAGAACTTGAAAGTGGACTGAAATTCCTATATAATGTAAAAGATGGTTCTTGTGACGAATCATACGGTGTTCAAGTAGCAGCCTTGGCAGGACTACCATCAAATGTTGTTGAAAGAGCCGCAGAATTGCTTTCATTCTTAGAAAATAAAGCTTCAGGCGCTAAAGCTGGATTTGGGCAGCCAATTAAAAGAGATTCGAATCAAGCAAGTATACTTAGATATGTCATAGCCAACCAAATGGAAAACGAAAACAATAATTCAAAGAAAATTGAAAAACAAAAAAATGTTGATAATAAAACCATTGAGTTACTAAGAAAAATTGATCCTGATTCCCTTTCACCCAAAGATGCATTAGAGAGTTTATACTCATTAAAAAGAACATTAGAGGAAGATGATGAAGCATAGGAGGAATTAAAGTGAATACCCAAATTAAAAAATTAGATGATAAAACAATCTCTAAAATTGCTGCTGGAGAAGTTGTGGAAAGACCGGCACAAGTAGTTAAAGAATTAATAGAAAACAGCATAGATGCAAAATCTTCAGAAATAATAATTGAAATCGAAAAAGGTGGCTTTGATTCAATAAAAATTGCAGACAATGGTCATGGAATAAGAAAAGAAGATTTGGAATTATCTATAGAAAGACATGCAACAAGTAAACTTTCTAAAATAGAAGATTTGAATGAGATTTACAGCCTAGGTTTTCGAGGTGAAGCACTTTCTTCAATTGCTGCAGTTTCAAAATTATCAATTGCAAGTAGAGTAGATGGATTTGAAGGTTATCAATTAAAAGTCATTGATAGTGATGCAGGGAGAATAGAACCATTTGCTATGAATAAAGGTACCATATTGAATATTGAAGATTTATTCTACAATGTTCCAGCAAGACTTTCTTTTCAAAGAAGACCTGCTACAGAATCTGCAAAAATTGTAGAATTAACTGTTCAGCATGCAATGGCGCACCCAAATATCTCATTTAGTTTGAAAAATGATGGTAGATTAATGCTTAATGTACCTGCGGTTATTGATTTAAAAGAGAGATTATTTGATTTACTAGGTCTTTCAGCTACAAAACTAATTCCACTTGAATCACCACCCAGTGATTTAAATGCACCTGGTGATGAATCTTGGTCTGGATGGATCTCACCTCCAGAATTAACAAGAGGTAGAAATGATGATACTCATGTTTTAGTAAACAATAGAGTTGTTACTAATCAGCCATTTTCTGAAGCAATAAAAAGAGGATATCACACAAGATTAATGGTTGGAAGACACCCAGTAGCAATATTAAATCTTAACATTCCGGCAAATGAATTAGATGTAAATGTACACCCTACAAAAAGAGAAATTAGATTAAAACATTCATGGAGGGTCCTTCAAAGATTAGAAAGATGTATTCAATACACATTATCAAAAATACCGACATTACCAGAAAATAAAGGTAAATTGACGGGGATAAATTCTCAAAATAAGAATATATTTGAAAAATATTCTGAAAATACAAAAAAACCAAATTGGGTTGAATCTGCTAGCAGACAGTTATCACTAGAAAATAAAATCATACAAGAAGACGTTAAAGAGAAAAAAGAGGTTGTGCAGATTAGTATTGCACCATCTAAACAAAAAACACTACCTGATTTAGATACAAAGCCTATTTCTGGGCCTCTTTCTATAGAAGAAAAAGACTTGCATCTACATTCTGGAAAAATTAAATCAACAAGTCCATTAGATGAACCTGAATTAAATCTAACAATAAATAATCAATTGGAAAATATGGAACCATTATGCCAATTTGCAAATACATACATAGTTGTTCAAAAAGAAAATGAATTACTTTTAGTTGACCAACATGCATTACATGAAAGGATCAGATTTGAAAGGTTACGTTATTCAAAACAATCATGGACACCTCAAAAAAGACTTGAGCCATTTAAATTGAGTTTGAATCCAATAGAATCAGAAAGATTAAGATCTCAAAAGAATGTTGTAGAAGAATTAGGATTTAGAATTAAAGAACAAGATGATGAATGGTATTTAATTTCACAACCAGTAGCCATCCCTCCAGAAAAAATTATTGATTTTATAAAAGATTTAATTCAAGACCTAGGTGATGAAAATAGAAACTTAAATACTGTTGAGAAATTAAAAGATCATGTAGCATTCATGCAATCATGTAGAGGAGCTGTCAAAGCAAATCAAATACTTAGTTTGGCTGAAATGAGAAGACTATTATCTGATATGAAAAATATTCAAAATCCTTGGGCTTGCGTACACGGCAGACCAACCGCCCTAAAAATATCAATTGACGAATTAGACAAACATTTTGGAAGGCATGGTTAGTTAATACTCACTCCTACTTTTTTGAGTTTTTCTAAAAATAATGGATCAGTAATGGCATACCATTTTTTAGAATCTATTTCTCCACCTGTATAAGTCAACATCATTATGGCAGTCATTTGTAATCGATGATCATCATTTGAAAATAAAGTTATTTCTGGTTTTGAAATTCTTGATTCAGAGACATTTAAATCAATATTCCTCTTAACATCTAAGCTAAAACAATTTGATAAATAAATTAATGATTTTATTCTATCAGATTCTTTAAATTTAGCATTATTTATACCTGAAATAATACCTCCTTTTGAAAGTGACATCATTACTGAAAGTGGAATAATCAAATCAATATTATCTTTAATATCAATTTCAAAGAATTTACATTCTCCATCTTTAATAATTAATAATCCCTCATCGGAGTTAGTATGAATAAGTCCTAAATTACAACAATATTCTAAAATAAAGTGAGAATTCAAACTATCTTTATTATCAATCCAATTTGTAATAATCACTTGAGAACCATGTAATTTAGAGAATAAGAAGGGAATTAGCAATAATGATTCTTCTACTGGAATTTCTATATCTTTTTTGAATATTGGTTTCCAGGGAGTGATAATAATCATCTCATCTTCAAAAATTAAATCTGCACCAGATTCAATACAAATTTCATTAGTTAATTCAAAATAGGGCCTAGAAACAATTTCAATAGGCAATAAATATGTCGATTTTTCTATAGAGCTTGGCATTGTTATTAACAAACCCGAAATAATCTGAGATGTTTTATGAGTTAATATTGTCATATTATTTAGAGAAAAAATTCCCTGAAGTTTTATAGGAAATACAGATTTTTTATTTTTATGAATTACCACTCCACCTTCTTCTAAAATTTCAAATAATAACTTAAAATTTCTTTTTTGAAGTGATTCATCGCCAGTTATTGTAGCATTAATACCATTCCTAGCAATTAAAAATGATAGGAAGCGAAAGGTAGTTGCACTATTTCCACAATCTAATATTTCAGGATTTTTGTTAAATTCACCTGGTTTACATCCATTTACAATCCAATAATATTCTGATTTGATTATCTTAACACCTAATTTTTCTAAAACTTTAGCACATGAAAGAATATCTTCACCAATTTCATGATTTATTTTTATTAAAGTTTCATCAGGAGTCTGTGCTGAAAGAAATAACCATCTTATGAAATGACTTTTAGATGCTGGTAAGGTCCAATAAACCTTTTTTGGAGGATTTACCAATTGACCGATTATCAATTTACCCTGATTTAAACCATTTAATCCATCTTCAATAAGAGATTTATCAATCTCGGATTCTGATTTAAACTCCATGAACATTTGATGGGATGTGATACATAATTATAGTCATTTAAGCGTAATTACAATCAATGTCCTAAAGTCTGCAAAGTACAGGGGAAGAAGATTTTAATTGACAAATGTGGCAGAAAACTTCAAGATTTAAGAATCTCAGTTACAGACAGATGTAATTTTAGATGTAAATATTGTATGCCAAGAGAAGTTTTCGATAAAAATTGGGAATTTCTACCCAAGAATGAAATGTTAACATATGAAGAAATTTTAGAAATAGTTGACTCATTTGAAAAAATCGGCTTGAAAAAAATAAGATTAACCGGGGGTGAGCCACTACTAAGAAAAGATTTACATAAATTAATCCAAATGATAAAATCAAAATATCCTAAATTAGAAATAGCCCTAACAACAAATGGTTCATTATTAAAGTTAAACTCAATTAAATTAAAAAAATCGGGATTAGACAGAATTACTATTTCTTTAGATTCCCTTGACCCTGACTTATTTAAACATATGAATGATACAAAAATACCTGTTTCACAAGTACTAGATGGAATTCATCATGCAATTGATTCTGGAATAAGAGATATAAAAATCAATTGTGTACTTAAGAAAGGAGTAAATGAAAGTCAAATTTTCCCATTAATTGAATATTTCAAAAATAAAAAAGTAACATTACGATTCATAGAATTTATGGACGTAGGAAATTCAAATAATTGGGATCTAAATCAAGTTCTAACTAAAAATGAAATATTAAAAAAGATTAATCAAAAATATAATTTCATTGAGTTAGGAAGGGAAAAAGTTTCAGATGTTGCTGAGCAATTTATAGATAATAGTAGGAATCAAAAAATAGAAATAATTTCATCAATATCTCAACCATTTTGCTCAAATTGTACTAGAGCGAGACTCTCCTCAGAAGGTAAATTATATACATGTCTTTTTGGATTTAATAGTTTCAATCTTAAAGAATTATTGAGAAATGGAGGAGACATTCTTGAAGAAATTAAATCTATTTGGATAGAGAGAGATGATAAGTTTTCTGAATTAAGAAATGAATATATTACAATTCCAAAAAAGGTAGAAATGTCATATATTGGTGGTTAATTAAATTGCAGGCAAATTAATTATAGATAATTCTGAATTTGACCTTTGATAGTATAATCTCATTATCCACATTCCATCATCAGTTCCAGCCGCTGTAGAATTAATAATAAAATAATCTCCTTCATTTACCGTATACATCGCATCCTTATCATGAAAAGCAATTACTGAACCAATTCGCCCATATATATCTGAATCTCCAGCATTGCCTTTAATTACTGTTTGATTTGAATCTTCGGAATGGAAAATCGTGAATTCCACCATATCTGGATCTAAATGTTTATTTAAACCTGTAAATTTCACAATTTGAAAACCATTTTCTAATCCTGTCACACTTACTTCTGCAATAGGTGGTGCCTTTTCTGCCGTATTAATACTACCAGAAATAGTAATTATTACAATTGTTGTCAACAATACAGTAATTGCTAACAATAACACTGTTGCAATTACAGGGCTTACAGCAGAAATATCTGATTTTAGTTCTCTTCTATACCGCAAAGATAGCCCCTCTTGTTTAATTCCAGAGAGATTAACCATTCTAAAACCTCCGCTCAAGCTATTCTTTGTACTGTTTCAGGGGTTATGCCTTCTTCCGGAGTTACTCTATAACTCATAACAGACAAATTTTCTGGCGCATTTCTAAATTTTCTAACAATCATTCTTGTTTCAAATTCACTACCAATCATATGTACTCCAAAAGTAAGTACCATGTCTGCAAGTGATGACATTTCACGTTCTATAGAAGTATCGAGTGAATCTGTACTTACACATAATAACAAAATACCTTTGGCCATTTGAGTATGTGCTTGCATCATTCTTAGCATTGATATAACTCTACTTTTTTCGTATCTTTGAAAAAAGAAATCTAAATTTTCCACGGCACAACGGAAAAATGGTCCTCGATCCATGACACTATTTGCCATTTCAGTCAGAAAATCTTCTGTTTCATCATCAACAAACCTTGTTTGTGAAAGTCTCTGAATATCATTCATATTAAATCCCTCAAGTCTATACTTACTTGCCTGCAATTCTTTTCCTAATACTCTAGTATTATATTCTGAACCAATACTGATGATTTGCAATTCGTTTAACCAATTATATTTATCATAAACTTGCATAATTTCGTCTGACGTTTCATTTGTAGAAATATATACTGTATTTTCAGGCTCTTCACAAGGAGAAAGAAACTGTTTTGCAAATAATTCTGCACCAGCTCCAGGATCTGTAAGTGCTAAAATAGTAAATCCTCTTGGAACACCACCATTCATTATTTTGTCAAACTTAGGTATTCCAAAACTACCCATTTTTCCAAAATATTGTTCATCTTCAGGAGAGATTCTAAATTTTGTAGTTTCCATAAACACCATCTCCTCAATTAATTACTATTTGTCCTCTATCAATCAAATCCGTACAATATAAATCTAAATTCGCTAAAACACCAGGTGGTGTTTGATCTGGAACGTTAATAATTACAGATAATACTTCCCTTTGTCTAAATGTATTTACAAACGTATGCAAATATTCTGCAAGCATTCTTTCTTCATTATAGATTGCTAATGCATTAACACTATCTAATACTACAAAATTCCGTTCATTAGAATTCTTCCTAAATTGGTACATTGTCTTTAGAAGTGCACTTTCTAACATAATTGGAGAATCAATATATGAGATATTAGAATGAGTCGTATTAGTACCTCCTAAAATTCCAGAAGAGACCATATCTAAGAACTGTATGTTTGTAGTAGGTATTCCAACAGATTCTAACCCCTCTATAATCTCATTTGCACCCCTAGAAGCTGAAATATAAACTCCTCCCATTTCAAATACATTTATCAAAGGGTGAATTACACTTGCTGCAACAGTAAATGAATTTGAAGTTCCACATCGAACTTGGATTGAACTATTCAATCCTACTTCGCTTAATTGTTCTGCTATTTTTTGATCTAATTCTATCATTTAATTCACCTAACTTGAAGAACCCCATTTCAACATTGGAGTTAACATCACACCGATTGAAGTCAATTCTACAGCATATTTTGCTCTACTATGCGAGGTCCCTCTCATTTTAACAACCTGTAAAAACCTTAATAAATGCCCCATTCGTTCAACATCACCCAAAACAATTATTCCATCACTTATTGCCTCTTCAACACCAAAAGATGACCACATATTTACTCTTGATTTTTCAGAAGTAATCTCTGAAATTAAAATAGTAGTACACCCTAATGTAGATAATTTCTTACCTAAAGTGAATAAAAAGTCCCTAATTAATTGTTCACTTTGAATCTTATAACACAATGTTGTAACTGAATCAATTACTAATCTAGTTACTCCAATTGTATTAACGATATCTGTAATTGCTTTAATCAAAGCATGAATATCTCCCAAGTCGAAAG
>MDTG01052886.1_pt1 | contig 10032 bp, 7 predicted proteins | sample 811421 | NCBI WGS metagenome assembly MDTG01 (sample SAMN05326645, study PRJNA326480) | marine metagenome | isolation source: seawater | place: Pacific Ocean: South East | collected 2011 | reverse complement strand
TTTTTTGTTCATCTAAAGGAATTCCAAGTTTCTTATAAGTTTCCAAAATTTTTGGGTCTATTTCATCTAAACTTTTAGGCTTGCCTGATGTGCTTTGAGGTGCAGAGTAATAATATAAATCTTGATAATTTATTTTTGGATATTTGGGTTTCTGCCAGTCAGGTTCCTTTAATACCTTTAATCTATTAAAAGCTTTAAGTCTCCATTCTAACATCCATTTTGGTTCTTTTTTAATGTTAGAAATAAATTTAATTGTTTCTTCGCTAAGACCTTTTGGAGATCTTATATTTTCCACATCAGTTGTGAAACCGTATTTATATTCTTTGTTACTTTTTAAATCTTCAGTTTTCATTTATTTAAAGTTTAATTTTTTTTTACTAAATCTTGCAATTTAACTCTTTTAAAAAAGTCGTTAATATGTTGATCAAGTTGATCCCACAAATTATGTGTAATACATTTTGTAGACTTATTATTGCATCCTTTTTTCGAATCCTTTTTACAATTTAGCATTCGCACCTCTTCATCTACAGCTGAAATTATATTTGAAATATTTATTTCTTCAGGAGAATACTCTAATACGTACCCGCCTTTTGCTCCCCTAACACTTTTAACTAAATTATTTTTTTTCAACTTTATAAAAATTTGCTCTAGATAAGCTAAAGAAATGTTTTGCCTTAAAGAAATATCAGTTAAGTTAATAGGTCCATCATCTCTAAATAATGCAAGATCTGCCATAGCCATTACAGCGTATCTGCCTTTAGTAGTAAGTTTCATAAATTAGTGTTGTAATACAATATTTTTAATTTAATTCCTACTGATTTAGTATGATTTAAAAAAAATTATTTGCCGCATAAAAACATGATATAAAACATTACTTTTTTTTAAAAATAATAATCATTATCAATTATGAAGCCTAAAAGTTTAGAAATTTTTATACCTGGTCCTGCGGGAAGGCTTGAGGCAAAATATTATAAGAATCCAAAATTTGGCTCCCCTGTGGCTATAGTTCTACATCCTCATCCTCAATATGGAGGCACTATGAATAATAAGATTGTTCAGTTGATGTATAATATTTTCCTAGAAAATGGTTTTTCAGTTATAAAAGTTAATTTTCGTGGTGTAGGAAAAAGTGATGGTGTTTTTGATAATGGCCAAGGGGAATTATCTGATGCTGCTGCTGCATTAGATTGGATAGAAAGACAAAATCTAGATTATAGTCAATGTTGGGTTTCTGGTTTCTCATTCGGATCATTAATTTGTATGCAATTAATTATGAGGAGACCTGAAGTAAATAATTTTATAGCAGTGTCTCCTCAGCCTAATGTATATGACTTTTCATTTTTAGCACCCTGCCCAACATCTGGTCAGGTTTTATATAGCGAGAATGATGAACTTGTAACTAAAGAAAGTATTGAAGAATTAAATAATAGAATTAAAAATCAAAAAGGTGTGGAAGTAATTTTCTCAAAAATTAGAAATTCAAATCATTTTTTTAATAACAAGGAAAAAGAATTAACATTAGAAATTGAAAAATATATTAAAGAAAAAACTGCATTAATTTAGCTTTTAATCAACTCTCCACCTAGGGTAGGTTTTTTACATCTAGTAGTGCCAGGAAATGAAATTGGTAATTGTAAAACAGCCCTTGCGGCTAAAAAAGCAAAAGCTTGCGACTCTATAAAATCACCATCAATATTATAATCATCAATTAATCTGAGGTTGATATTTTTTGGTAAATTTTCTTTTATTTTTTTAATTAAAGTTTTATTTTTTCTGCCTCCACCACATAAAAGTATTTCATAAATTTTTTCTTTTGAATTTTTCAATAATGAAGATAATTCTTCTCCAATTATGCTTGCTGTAAAATCTGTTAAAGTAGTTACTCCATCTTGAAGATTTAATCCTCTTGCAAAAGAGATATCAAAATCATTCGTGTCAAATGATAACTTTTTCTTTTCTTTTCTATTCATGTATAATTCTTGAGCTTGCTCAAAAATTATTTCATTTTTTGTTCCAGTCAAAGCTAGTTTTCCGTTAGCATCAAATTTTAGATTTGAATTATTTCTCACCCAAGCATCAATTAAACAGTTTCCTGGGCCAATATCTCTACTTTCAAGTTTTGAAGGATCGTCTTTACTATAAACAAAGGTAATATTGCAAATTCCGCCAATATTTAGGAAACAAACTGGTAATTTTATCTTATGCTTAAATGTTAAAAGTTGGTGAAAAATTGGTGTAAGCGGAGCTCCTTCGCCTCCGTTAAGAATATCATTTCTTCTGAAATTAAATACTACTTGTTTATTAGTTAATTGACTTAAAAGTTTTCCATTCCCTAATTGCTTTGAAATTTTTTCTTTTGGATTATGGTAAATAGTTTGTCCATGAAAACCTATTATAGTATCGTCAGCTAAATTATGTTTCTTAATTATTTTTGATTGAAAGATTGTGATTTCTCTTTCTAAATTATTAATCTCACTTGCGAAAGTTTTTAGATCATTAGCACTATGAATCTTTTTTTTTAGATTGTGTATATCTTTATAAATTTCTAAATCATATTCATAGTATTCCTCTTTAATAAGCTCATATTGATTTGTTCCATTAGTGCTTATAATAGACGCGTCTACTCCATCACCAGAAGTTCCACTCATTAAACCTATACACATTTTTTTTTGCATATTTTTATTTATTTATAACAATTTTTGTATAATAGTTGCTTAATTAAATATCGCTATGAAAAATAATTTTTTACAAGAAATGAAAGATCGAGGGTATCTCAATCAATGTACCGATTTAGGTAAACTTAGCGAAATTTGTAAAGAAAAATCAATTTCAGGTTACATTGGTTTTGATTGCACCGCTAGCAGCCTCCACGTTGGTAGTTTGTTGCAAATTATGATTTTAAGATTAATGCAAAAATATGGTCATAGACCTATTGTATTATTAGGAGGTGGTACGACTTTAATCGGAGATCCATCAGGTAAAGATGCTACAAGAAAAATACTTAAAAAAGACGAAATTAAGAATAATATCAAAAGTATTAAAAAAGTTTTTAATAAAATTTTAGACATAACTAATAGAAAAACAGCTCCTATTTTCGTAGATAATGCAAACTGGCTAAGTAAATTAAATTATATAGAATTTTTACGAGATATAGGGAGACATTTTACTATTAATAAAATGCTTACCTTTGATAGTGTTAAATTAAGATTAGAGAGGGAACAATCTTTAAGTTATATGGAATTTAATTATATGATCTTACAAGCTTATGATTTTTTCCAATTATTCAAGACTAAAAATTGCGTGCTTCAAATTGGAGGATCTGACCAATGGGGCAATATTGTTAATGGAGTAGAATTAATAAGAAGAATGTTAGCAAAAGAGGCTTATGGATTAACTTCGCCTTTGATAACTTTAGCTTCAGGTGCAAAAATGGGAAAAACTGAAAATGGTGCCATTTGGTTGAATGAAAATCTGTTGTCACCCTATGATTACTGGCAATTTTGGAGAAATACAGATGATGGAGATGTAAAAAAATTTTTAAATTATTTCACTGATCTTGATACGAAAGAAATAAATAATATTTTTGATAAAGAGAAAAATATAAACAATTTAAAAATTTTACTTGCTAATGAGGCAACGAAAATTCTTCATGGGCATTCAGCATCTAGAAAGGCAGAAAAAACTGCTAAAGACACTTTTTTAAAAGGTGGGCTTGGTTCAGATCTTCCTGAAATAAAGATTAAATTAAATGTTCTTAAAAAAGGAATTAATTTTGTAGACTTTATAGCTGAAAACAAAATTTTATCATCTAAGAGCGAAGCAAGGAGAGCAATAAATAACAAAGGTCTTAAAATTGATAATATTGTAATAGAAGATAAAAATAAGATTCTTCAAATAAATGATTTTAAAAATAAAACTTTTAAGCTTTCATATGGAAAGAAGAAACATTACTTAATTAAAATCATTTAGTTGTTTTTCTTTTATCAACAATTTTTTGAATAAATCTTGGCGTCAAAGTTCTTATAGGATTTATACTTGTTTTCATATTTCCTTTTTTACCTTTCATTTTAAAACTTATACCAAATAAACCTTCTCCAATCTCTTTAGGAATTACAATGTTTCCAATTAATGGAATTTTAGAAATCAATTTATTTAAAGTTTTAGCAGGCACTAAAGTTCCTCTTAAACTCGTTAATCCATTCTGATCTTGATAACCTTCCATTAAAACTGACATACTTGGACCTAGTGCAAGAATCTCATTTAATTTCAAAAAATCGTTACTTTTTTCCATATCTATTTCTAAAAGATCAAATGACAAACCCTCCCCTTCAGCTAAATCTGCTAACCCGCCTAAATCAGCTAATGAAAGTAATTTTACTACTCCAGGTGCATTTACTATTTTAAAATTTTCAATTTTAAGTTTTGAATTATATTTTGAGTCATCTATTACAGAAGTGTAAATTAATTTTCCTCCTGAAAGGCCTTTAAAAAAATCATATTCAGACAATAAAGGTTTTGTTTGATCTGAATATATCTCTAAATATTTTCTATCGGAATTTTTATCTTTTTTCATGGAAATATCTAAATAATTATTGCTATCAAAGTCTCCTTTAGAGGAAATTTTTACAAACTTACCTTTTTTTATTTCACCAATTAATTTAAAATTTTTAAGACTTTCGGACTTTGGTAAAAGTATATTTTTAAAATTAATATCGATTTCCTTATTTATTTTTTTTAATTTATTATCTGTATTTTGATTATTAAAAATTTTTGATAAATTACTAGCGTCAAATTTTTTTCCTTCAACAATAATTTTTTTTCCGTTATTTATTGAAAAATCATTATTGGGTGTTTTTACTGATATTTCTCCAAATGTATAAAAAATATTTTTTTGAAATATCAAATTTTTGAGTTTAATAAAGTTATCATTTTCAATGAAATTAACTGTATTTATTTTTAAATCTTCATTTTTCTTTTCTAGATCTATTACTATATTTGCTATCGAATTATCTAATTTTTGATAATTAATAAAATCTAAATAAAATTTATTTTTAAAATCAAAATTAATCTTTAAATTTAGTAAATTATCTATTATTTTATTTTTAAGATTTATTTTTAAAAAATCTAAATTATTAAAAGAATATTTTCCTTCTCCATCAAATTCAATTTTTTTTGGAGTAAAAATTGTTTTAATTTTTAAATCTGAAAAATAAATTTCATTTAATTTTTCTCTTATAAATAAATTTCTTATTATTGGTAAAATCTTGACTTTGCTATTTTCAATATTTCCTGAAAGGCTAAAACTATAGTCTAATACCTTATAGGTGTTATCAAGAGTAATATTTAAATTATTTGAAAACTTACCTTTTAGATTTTCAATATTTTTAAAAAAAAAATTTTTTTTTAAGATTTTTAAATCTTTTTCAAAAAATTTTTCATCCAAATTAATGCTTGAATTAAAGTTTGCATTTATTTTCAAGCCATTATCAAGCCCTAATTTAAGATCGCCATCAGAGATTATTCCTCCCTCAATTTCTCCTACTATGTTTTTCAATAATATATCACTTTTATCAGCGAAAAAACTTAGTTTAGCTTTAGATAAGTTAAATCCTTCAAATAATTTAATGTTTAAATTTTTAACTGTACCTTTTGTGATAAAATTTTCATATTCACCATTTCCATTTAAAAAAATTTCAATTTCGGAAAAAAATTTTCCTGATTTAATTTTATTATTAAGGAAACTTTTAAAATTCGATGGTTTTATGATTTTTGATAATTTGTGTATTTGAGAAATATTTATTTCTTCTAAAACTAAATTTATTTTTTTAATTTTTGGATCAGACTTAAAAAGAGAGAGAAAATCAATATAAACCTTTATATTTTTAACTGGGATAGATATGTCTTTATAATTTATAACAGGATTAGCAGTTTCCAAAAATAAATTTAATTTTTTTGGATCTATTTTAAATTTAATTGTTTTTAATTTTAAATTTATATTTTTTGTATTAGCTGCTTTTTTAGAAATTATTTCATTAAACCTGCTAGTTTCAAGCCCAATGGTCATAAGAAAAGTCAATGTGATAACTGAAGAAAAAAATATAAATAAAAGTAAACTTAAAAAAAATTTTTTCATTTTTTGATTTTTAGGCCCTCTTCAATAAATTTATCAATATTGCCATCTAAAACACTTAATGGATTAGTGCTTTCTGTTTTATTTCTTAAATCTTTTACTAATTGATAAGGCTGAAGCACATATGATCTTATTTGATGACCCCAACCTATATCTGTTTTAGAGGTAAGTTCTTTTTGATTTTCCTCCTCTTTTTTTTGCATTTCATGCTCATATAATCTTGCTTTTAACATTTTAAAACAAGTCTCTTTATTTTTATGCTGAGATCTCTCATTTTGACACTGCACAACAATTTTTGTTGGAAGATGAGTAATCCTAACTGCGCTATCAGTTGTATTCACGTGTTGTCCTCCTGCGCCGCTTGATCTGTAAGTATCTATTCTTAAATCTTTTTCATCAATTTTAATATTTATGTCATCTTCAATTGCGGGATATACCCAGACACTAGCAAAACTTGTATGTCTTCTTGCTCCACTATCAAATGGTGAAATTCGCACAAGTCTATGCACACCTGACTCTGATTTCATGAGTCCGTTAAGATAATCTCCTGTTACTTTGACTGTTGAAGACTTAATACCTGCTTCCTCTCCCTTGTGCTCACTTATAATTTCATATTTAAATTTTTTTTTATCAAACCACTTCATATACATTCTGCGCAACATATCGGCCCAATCTTGGCTCTCGGTACCTCCAGCACCTGCGTGAATTTCTAAGTAAATATCATAATCATCATTCTCTCCGGATAAAAAACAATTGATTTCACTTTTTTTTATATCTTTTAAAATTTGTTTAATTTTATTAAAGCAGTCTTGAATAGTTTCATCATCTTTTTCTTGGGAGGCAAGTTGATAAAGATCTTTTAAATTAATTAAATCTTTTTGTGATTTCTTATAAGAGCTAAGTATATCTTCAAAAATTTTTTTTTGTTTTACGGTTTTTTTTACTAAATTTTTGTCTTTCCAAAAATGTTCCTTAGAAGAAACTTCCTCTAATTCTTTTATCTTAGACTCAATTTTTTCCCTATCAAAGATACCCCCTGATATTATCAAGAGATTTTTCTGTTGCGATTAATGTGTTTTCAAAATTTTCCATTAATAAAATTGCCTAAATTTAACTGTTTTATCACGTCCATTTGTTGATATTAAGGTATTATTATTAATATTGTTAATATCTTTTAATTTTAAAGCTTCAATTATTGAATTTTTTTCACCTGGTGCTGACTTAATACCTGTGTCATAATTTAAAGAAGTCAAATAAATATTTTCTGGTATTTTAAATTCTCCAAAATCTTCTTTAAAAAGAGATTTTTCTACGAAATCTTTAAAAATTGGTAAGGCTGCTTTTGACCCAGTTTCATATTTTCCCAAAGTTTTTGGATTATCATAACCAACATATACACCAATTATAAGCTTCGAAGAAAATCCGATAAACCATGCATCAAAATTATCGTTTGTGGTTCCTGTTTTACCAGCCAATGGAACTTTTAAAGACTTAAGTTTTTTTGCAGTTCCTCTTTGTACGACACCTTGTAATATTGAAGTCATTTGGTATGAAGTTTCTTCACTAAGGACCCGCTCATGATTATTTTCAATTTTTGGTAATTCAAACTCATTACTTATAAATTTATCGCAACCTAAACATTTTCTGCCTTTTTTTTGAAATATTGTTTTTCCTCTTCTGTCTTGGATCCTAGAAATTAATTTAGGTTCAATTTTTTTTCCTCCATTTACAAATGGTGCATATGCCGATGTTAAATTAATTAATGTTGTTTCTGATGCTCCTAATGACACTGACAACAATTCGGGAATTTCATCATAGATATCCAATTTTTTTGATAAATCTAAAATTTGTTCTAGGCCTAGAATTTTAGCAATTCTTACGGTCATTAAATTTCGTGAATACTCGATTCCCTTTCTTAAAGTTGATGGACCATAAAATTTCTTTCCATAGTTCTCTGGTTTCCAATTTTTTAAACCTACTCCTTGACTTTCCACAAATGGTGCATCTAATATAATGGAATTTGGTGCAAACCCTTTTTCTAAAGCTGCTGCATAAACAATTGGTTTAAAAGCAGAACCAGGTTGTCTTTTTGCTTGGGTAACTCTATTAAATTCACTTGTTTTAAAATTAAAACCTCCAGCTAAAGCAAGCACATCTCCATTGTATGGATCTAAAATTACTATACCACCATTTACTTTGGGATATTGCTTGAGCGACCAAAAATTTTTCTCTTTTTTGACAAAGATAATGTCTCCAACTTTGTGAATGTCTTTAATGAGTTTTTTTTTAGGAATCGTCCATTTTACATTTTGAAGATTAATTGAGTCTTTTAATTGTTTTTTTTTACCTTTAATAATCTCAAAATTAATTTGGTTATCATTTAAAGAAATAATTTCTGCGAAATCCCAATACAAAGTTGGATCAAGCTTATATTTTTCTAAATAATTTTTCCAATTTTTATTTTTGATTTTATTTGTTATTGGGCCTCTCCATCCTCTTCTTTTATCATATTCCTCTATACCTTTTCTTAAAGATTTTAGTGCTTGTATTTGATAATTTATATTAAGTGGTGTACTTATACTTAAACCTTGTGAATAAAGTTTTTCGAAACCGTAAATATTTTTTACAGTTTTTCTTACCTCCTCCGTATAAGAATTTGCTTCATTAACGATTTCAATTTTTCTTTTTTTTAGTTTTATCTCAGACTTTTTAAAATTAATTAGTTCATCTTTTGAAATAAAATTATTTTCTTTCAAATTTTCAAGAACCAAATTTCTTCGAAATTTTGCAATATCGGGATATCTATAGGGATTATATTTGCTTGGTGCTTTTGGTAAAGCAGCTAATAAAGCGGCATCTGAATAGTTAAGTTGTTTAATTGACTTATCAAAATATTCTAAACTGGCTGCAGCTATTCCATATGTTCCTTGACCTAAGTATATTTGGTTCAAATAAAGTTCAAGAATTCTCTCTTTCGTATATGCTCTCTCAATACGAAAAGCTAAGATAGCCTCTTTAATTTTTCTCCTAATTGAAACTTCATTTGTTAACAAGAAATTTTTAGCAACTTGCTGTGTTATTGTTGAGGCTCCCTCTAATCTTTTATTTTGAGAAATATTTTTAATATTTTTTATAGTTGCTCTTAATATACCTTTTGCATCAATTCCGGGATGGCTAAAAAAATTCTTATCCTCTGCTGAAAGAAACGAATTAATAACTTTATCGGGAATAGACTCGAATGGTATGAATAGTCTTTTTTCTAGGGCATATTCTGCAATTAGTTTGTTATTTTCCGAATATACCCGGCTTGAGATTGGTGGTTGATAATTAGATAGTTTTTTGTAATCAGGTAAACCTACTGAGAAATACCATAAAGTTGAGAAAGTAAAAAATACTATAATTGCAAAAAATATGATTAAAAATTTTACTGAAAAATTAAGAAAATTTAACATTAGCTTTACTTATAATAACAATTCTGACTTTCTTAGGGCATTCTTCAATTTAAATCGTGTAATTATACACAAAATTGTATAAAATAACCTTAATGACTTATTCAAATATATCAATTTACAAAAATTTTAAAGGAATTCTAGTAAGATGGAAAAAAATTTATATATCGATGCATCGCATCCTAATGAAACTCGTATTGTTCTTAAATCAGATAATTCAATTGAAGAATATGAATATGAAAACAAGAACAATTTAAATTTTAAAAATAATATTTATTTAGCAACAATAAGTAGAGTTGAACCTTCTTTACAAGCGGCATTTGTAAATTTTGGCAGAGAACGTCATGGTTTTTTAGCTTTTAATGATATTCAATCAGATTATTATCAATTACCATCGGAAGACAAAGAAAGAATACGGATAGCAGAAGAAAAAATCAGAGAAGAATTAAAAGA
>MDTG01029752.1_pt1 | contig 10032 bp, 7 predicted proteins | sample 811421 | NCBI WGS metagenome assembly MDTG01 (sample SAMN05326645, study PRJNA326480) | marine metagenome | isolation source: seawater | place: Pacific Ocean: South East | collected 2011 | reverse complement strand
GCCCGGGCCACGACAGGAGGTCGAACCGCATGCGGCTCGCCAAGCTGACCGTAGCAGGATTCAAGAGTTTCGCGGACCCCACCGAGTTCGTCTTCGACGACCCGGTCATCGGGATCGTCGGGCCGAACGGCTGCGGCAAGAGCAACGTGGTGGATGCGATCAAGTGGGTGCTCGGGGAACGGAGCGCCAAGAGCCTCCGGGGCAGCGCGATGCTCGACGTGATCTTCGCCGGCAGCGCCTCCCGGAAGCCGATGGGCGGGGCCAGCGTCACCCTCACCTTCGACAATCCCGTCGAGGCGTTCCCGGACGAGCACGCCCCCGGCGAGGAGGCCATGGTGCGCCGACGGGCGCTCCCGGTCGACACCGAGCAGGTGGACGTCACCCGGCGCCTCTTCAGCGACGGGAAGAGCGAGTACCTGATCAACGGCAACAAGGTCCGCCTGCGCGACATCAAGGAGCTCTTCCTGGACACCGGCATCGGGACCAACGCCTACTCGATCATCGAGCAGGGCAAGGTCGATGCGATGCTGCTGGCCAACCCGGTCGAACGCCGGGCGATCCTCGAGGAGGCGGCGGGCGTCGCGAAGTTCCGGACCCGCAAGGTCGAGTCGACCCGCAAGCTCGAGCACGCGGAGCGGAACCTGCTGGTGGTGCGCGAGCAGCTGTCCAACACCGAGCGGCGGCTGCGCATCGTGCGGGGGCAGGCGGAGAAGGCCCAGAAGTACTCCAGCCTCGATGAGCGACGTCGCGGCCTGCTGGAGTCCGTCTTCCTCGAACGGTTCCACGACCTCAACGAGCGCCTGCTGGGCTACACCAGCCAGATCACCGAGGCCCACAAGGAACGCACCCGGGTCCAGGCCGAGGTCGAGCAGCTCGAGGAGGTCAAGCAGCAGGCGGAGATCGAGCGCCACCGACTCCAGGAGGACCAGCACGCGCAGGAGCAACGCCGGCTTGAACTCCAGGCCCGGGAGAGCCAGGCCCGCCAGCGCTGCGAGCTGACCCGTCGCAATCTCGAGGAGGCCCAGCAGCAGCTCGAACAGGAGGAGACCCGCATCCAGGGGCATTCCGACTCGCTGGAGGAGCTCTCCCGCAACGCGGCCACCCTGGACGCCGAGGTCGAGCGCCTGGCCGGGGCCTCCGAGGACTCGCTCCAGCTGGTGCGAACCGCGGAGGGGGAACGAACCCAGGCCACCGAGTCCGCGGCCTCCGCCCGGGCCGAGGTCGACCGGCTCCGCGATGCCACCGCCCGGATGGACCGGGACGTGGTCGGGGTCGAGGGACAACTTGCCTCGGTCGGGGAGCGGGAGGAGGCGCTCAAGGACCAGATCGGCCGCCTCGAGGCGCGGATCGAGCCCTTCGAGCGCGAGACCGACCAGCAGCTGGTGGAGCTCAGCCGGGCTCGCAACGAGCACCTGGTCGCCACCGACGAGCTCGCCAAGCTCGAGGACCGGCAGGCACAGCACGCCCAGCGCACCGCGGACCTCGACGACCGACAATCGGAACTGCTCCAGCGACTCGGGGTCCTCCGCGAGGAACGATCCGCGATGCGCTCCCGCCAGCACCTGCTGGAGGACATGCATCGCGAGCACGAGGGGCTGGGGGAGGCGGTCGGCACCGTCCTCGACCGGCCCGAGGACTTCCCCGGGGTGCACGGCCTGCTGGGGGACCTGATCGAGACCGACCGGGACCACGCGGACCTCGTGGAGTGCGCGCTGGGGGACGACCTGCAGGCACTGCTGGTGGACCACACCCGCGACGTCGACCCCCTGCTGCAGGAGATGCGCCAGCTGGGCGGACGCCTGGTCCTGCTGCCGGTCCATTCCAGCCAGCCCCCGGTTCCCCCGGCGCCGCCGGTGGAGGGCGCCACCCCCCTGCTTTCGATGATCAAGGCCGACGGCCCGGCGCGGATCGTGATCGAGCGCCTGCTCGGCAACACCTGGCTGGTGGAGGACCTCGCCACCGCCCGCGAGCTGGCCGCCGGTCCCCTGCCGGGAGGTCGCTTCGTCACCCGACGCGGCGAGCGGTTCGACCCCGACGACCGACTGGTGATCGCCCCGACCGCACGCGAGGAATCCGCCCACGGCTGGCTGGCCCGGCGGGCGGAACTTCGCGAGCTCGCGGTGCGACTGCCCGCCTCGGATCGCCAGGTGGAGGATCTCCAGACGACCCTCGCCTCGGTGGAGGCGGAATCCGGCAGCGCGGTGCAGGAGCAGCTGGACCTCACCGCGGAGATGGAGGGCGCCCGGGCGCGGGTGATCGAGAGCAGCCACCAGGTCGAGCGGATCGAGCAGCTGATCGAGCGGGTCCGACGGGACCGGCAGGCGATCGAGCAGGAACGCGGGGAGCTCGAGGCCCGCTTCAACGAGATCCACGGCGAGGAGGCGCAGCTGCAGCAACGCCTGGCCTCGCTCAACCGCCTGCTCGAGGAGCAGAAGGTCCGGGTGCTGGCCGCGGAGCGGACCGCCATGGAGGCATCCAATGCGGCGGAACGGGCCGGCGAGCAGCTCTCCAACGCCCGGATCGTGCACGGCGAGACCAACGCGCGGCTGGAGTCCGCGCGCCGCGAGCGACGCCAGGCGAGCCTCGCCCGCGAGGAGGCCAAGCGACAGGTGGTGATCGGCCGCGAGCAGCTGGAACGACGACAGGCCCAGACCGCGCGGTTCCGCCAGACGATCGCCGGCGCGGAACGCGAGATGACCGAGGCCACGTCGGAACTCGCCTCGATGAGCAGTGCCTTCGCGGAGTTCGCGCAGCGCAGCGACCAGGCCGGGGCGACCCTCGCCAAGGCCGCGGAGAGCCTGCACGCGGCACGCGCCCACGGCTCCACGGTCGAGCGCGACGCCCACGCCCTGGAGATGGGCCGACGCGAGCAGGAGCTCAAGCGCGAGGCGCTGGAGGAGCGGTCGCTCGAGGAGCTCGAGCTGGAGCTGCCCGACGCCTACCCCGACTACCGCAGCGGCCGGGCCGAAGGCTCGATCGAGGTGGTGGATCTCCACGAGGCCGAGGCGGAGGCGCTGGAGCTCAAGGAGCAGATCCGCAAGCTCGGCAACGTCAACCTCGACGCGGTCGAGGAGCTCGACGCCCTCCAGGTCCGCAACGAGGACCTCGAGGCGCAGCTGGCGGACATCGACACCGCCCGCGAGCAGCTCACCACCCTGATCGAGGAACTGGACACCATCAGTCGCGAGCGCTTCCGGGAGACCTTCGAGACGGTGCGCGAGCACTTCGCGGGGTCCGGCGGCATGTTCCGGAAGCTCTTCGGGGGCGGCAGCGCGGACCTCTTCCTGATGCCGGACGAGGACGGACGGACCGACTGGCTGGAGAGCGGCGTCGAGATCCGGGCCAAGCCCCCGGGCAAGGAACCCCGGGTGATCAACCAGCTTTCCGGCGGCGAGAAGACGATGACCGCGGTCGCGCTCCTGATGGCGATCTTCAAGAGCAAGCCCTCCCCGTTCTGCATCCTCGACGAGGTCGACGCGGCCCTGGACGAGGCCAACGTGGAGCGGTTCTGCGCGGTGGTCCAGCAGTTCCTGGATCGCTCGCACTTCATCGTGATCACGCACCACAAGACCACCATGCGGATGTGCGACAAGCTCTACGGGGTCACCATGCCCCAGCGCGGGGTGTCGCGCCGGGTCTCGGTCCGGTTCGACGAGGTCGACGAGGAGGGCGGCATCGACCCCGAAGCCACTCGACGAAGCGAATCGGAGGCCGCGTCCCCCGCGGAGGTCGCCCCGGAGCCACCCCTGATGGAAGTCGAGCGGGTCTCCCTCGACCAACCCCGTGGGAACCTGCTCGAAGGCGCCTGGGACCCGGCCGATCCACCTCGCGGGGCCGCGGAGAAGCCTACGCCGGAGCGCCTCTCGCAGGATCCCGTCGAACCCCCGAGCGGTTGAGGCCCACCACCGTCGACGCCTTCCCGCAGGACTCGGCCAACCGGGTTCGAAGCGCCGCCTCGAGCTCGGTGAAGGCGTCGCGCAACCTGATCAGGGCCCGGCCCCGCTCCGGGGACGTCTCCTGTCGCCGCAGGGCCTCGCACAACGCGCGCACGGTCTCGGTGGCTTCGATCTGGCAGACCAGGAGAGCCTGCTCCAGGGCCGCTCCGGAGCTCGAGAGCAGCCGCTGGGTGGTCCAGCCACGCGTGAGCGCCCGGACCCGGACCTCGACTTCCGGCAGGCCGGCGTCACCCAGCGCCACCGCGGGTGCGATCCCCATCAGCTGGCGAAGCTCCCGGGCCCCACGCCCGGCGGTCCGGGCGATCCGTTCCACCAAGGCCCGGGTGGCCGGCGGCACGGACTTGATGATGAGCAGCCCATCGACGCGGGATTCATCCTGGAGCAGTTCGAGCAGCTGGGTGTAGCCCCGGGCGCACCGGTCCACCGGACCGGCATCCGGTTCGGTTCGGGGCCCGCCGCCGGGTCCGGCGGTGCAGCCACCCGCCAGGGCCGCACCCAGCATGCCCAGCATGCCCAGCATGCCCAGCACGCCCAGCATGCCCGACAGCCATCGACGGCGGCAGCGCGCGCCCGGTGTCACGAATCCGACCCGTCCAGGCGACCGAGCGCCGCGAGCACCGCGGTCTCGAGTTCGGCCAGCTGCGGGGAGGGCGGGTCCTCGGGGGGGTGGGGGTTGGTCACGTTGAACACGTGGTCGCCCCCGGCCACCAGCACCGGCGTGATCCCGGCCCGCTCCGCGATCGCGTGGGCGTCCTCGACCCCGACCGTCCGGTCCTCGAGGCCGTGGACCACCACCAGGCGCCGGCCGAGGCGGGCCGCCATCGCGAGGACGTCGTGGCCCCCCGGATCGGACGTGATCTCGTGGAGGAACTGCGGGCCGATCAGGAGGGTCTGGCCGGTGCGATCGGACTGCACCGGCACCCCGGTCCCCGAGCGGAGCTGCGCCCGATGGTCCTCGGAGAGGCGGCAGGGATCGGCGGGCGCGGCGACCGAGATCACCAGCTCGACGGGCAGTCCCCGCCCCGCGGCCAGGATCGAGGCGAGTCCGCCTCGGGAATGCCCGAGCAGCACCACCGGCGCGGCCGGGTCCACGTCGGCGAGGGCCCCGGCGCGGACCGCGCCGACCAGGTGCTCGAGGTCGCGGACCTGCGCGTTCCAGGTGTCCAGTGCGAAGAGATCCGGCCGCTCGAAGGCCTGGTGGTTCCGGGTCATCCCCGAATGCGCGAAGTTGAAGCGGACCGTCGCCCAGCCCGCCTCCGCAAGCACCCCGGCCAGCCGGGGGAACATCCCGTAGTCCTTGTACCCCTTGAACCCGTGGGCGATCAGCACCGTGCCGCGGGCCGTGCCCCGGGGCTGGTGGACGTCGCACCAGAGGTGTCGCTGGTGGCCGTGGTGGTCGACGAGCAGGTCGACCTCGCGGATCTCGTAGTCCGCGGCCATGGGGTCAGGTTCCCATCCCGGCGATCACCGCGTCGGTGAACTCCGCGGTCGAGAGCGAACCGCCGAGGTCCCGGGTGGTCCGCCCCTCGACCAGCGCCCGGTCGTAGGCCTCGCGGATCCGCGTCGCGGCCGCCCCGCAGGCGTCGTCCCCGTGGTCGCGATGGAGGTGGTTGAGCATCATCACCCCGCTCATCAGGATCGCCAGGGGGTTCGCCAGGCCGGCCCCCGCGATGTCCGGCGCCGAGCCGTGGACCGCCTCGAAGACCGCGTGCCGGGCCCCGTAGTTGGCGCCGGGGGTCACCCCCAGGCCACCCACCAGCCCCGCGGCGAGGTCGCTGATCACGTCGCCGTAGAGGTTCTCGCAGAGGATGATGTCGAAGTCCGTGGGATCCTGGACCAGCCGCATGCACCCCGCGTCGATGATCCGCTCGTCGTACTCGATCTCGGGGAACCCCGGCCGGACCGCCTGCGCGGCCCGGATGAACATCCCGTCGGAAAGCTTCATGATGTTGGCCTTGTGGAAGACCGTCACCTTGGATCGCCCCCGGTCCCGCGCGAACTCGAAGGCGAAGCGCGCGATGCGCTCGCAGGCGACCTCGGTGGCGACCTTGAGGGAAGTGACCACGCCCTGGGTGATCTCGTTCTCGATCCCGGCGTACAGCCCCTCGGTGTTCTCCCGGACCACCACCACGTCCACCCCCTCGAAGCGGGTGGGCACGCCGTCCAGGCTCCGGACCGGCCGCACCGCCCCGTAGAGGTCGAGCGTCTTGCGGAGCGCGACGTTCACGCTGGAGTATCCACCGCCCACCGGGGTGGTGCAGGGGCCCTTCAACGCGACCCCGTGGGTGCGGACCAGGTCCACCGTGGACTCGGGCAGCACGTCGGCATGCCCCTGTTCCAGGGCGGAGGCCCCGGCGACGCCCTCCACCCACTCGACCGGGGCCCCGCTGGCCTCGATCACCGCCCGAGCGGCGGAGGTCACCTCCGGGCCGATGCCGTCTCCGGGGATCAGGACGCAGGTATGGGGCATGAAGGGACTCCTGGGGACTGGAGGGGCACTGGATGGGTATGGGAGGATACCATGAGCCACTCGGCGAGGACCCATGGTAGACACCACGAAGGAACCAACCACGCAGCTCGACGCCCTGGTCATCGGAGGCGGCGTCGCCGGTCTGTGGTGCCTCGACGCGCTGCGGGAAGCCGGCTTCGACGCCGCCCTGCTCGAATCCCGCGCCCTCGGGACCGGCCAGTCGATCAGTGCCCAGGGGATCCTGCACGGCGGCGTGAAGTACTCGCTCACGGGACTGCTGGACCCCGCGTCCGCGGCGATCTCCCGCATGCCCGAACGCTGGGATCGCAGCCTCCGGGGTGAGCGCCGACCGGACCTGCGCGAGGTGACGGTGCGCACCGAGGCGTGCCACCTCTGGAGGACCCAGGCGCTGCGCTCGATCGCGGGCATGGTGGGTGCGAAGCTGGCCCTCGCGGTCCGACCGCAGCGACTCGACCGGGCGGACCGCCCGCCGGTCCTCGCGGACTGTCCCGGGGAGGTGGCCCGGCTCCCGGAGAAGGTGATCGAGACCCCCACCCTGATGCGGGCACTCGCCGCGCAGCATCCGGACCGGATCTGGCAGGGCACGGTGCGCTCGGGCGACGCGCGGGACCCCGAGCGCACTCGGCTCGTGGTCGAGGACGCCCACGGCGGGACCCACGCCCTGGTGGCCCGGCGGGTGGTGCTGGCGGCCGGGGGCGGGACCCCCGGACTGCTGGAACGACTCCAGCTGCCCGAGGAGCGGACCCCGATGCAGCGACGCCCCCTGCACATGGCGATGATCAAGGGTCCCCCCGAGGTCCTCCCGGAACTCAACGGGCACTGCGCGGACGGTGGCCGGACCCGGGTGACGATCACCAGCTCCACCAGCGAGGACCACCAGCGGGTCTGGCAGTTGGGCGGGGAACTGTCCGAGGCGGGCTGCGACCAGACCCCGGGGGCGTTGATCGAGGCCGCGCGCGACTGCCTGCGAGCGGTCCTGCCGGGGTTCGATCCCGACGACGAGCGCCTGGCCTGGAGCACCTACCGGATCGATCGCGCGGAACGACGCCAGGGGGAGGCGCGACGACCGACCGGACCGTACGTCGGCACCAGCGGCTCCGCGATCATCGCCTGGCCGACCAAGCTGGTCATGGCACCCTGGACCGCGGAGCAGGTCGTCAAGGCGATGGGCGACCTCCCACCCGCGGAACGACCGACCGGCTCCGGGAGCGGGTGGTCGAGCCCGCCGGTCGCCCGACCGCCCTGGGAGGAGGCCACATGGCAGTGAGGAACCTCGGGTCCACGGGGATCATGGTCTCGGAGATCGGCTTCGGGGCGTTCAAGATCGGCCGCAACCAGAAGACCAAGTACGCCGAGCACTACGAGCTGCCCGACCAGTCGGAGGTCAACGACCTGCTGGCCTCGATGCTCGACGCCGGGCTCACCCTGATCGACACCGCCCCCGCCTACGGCACCAGCGAGGAACGGATCGGTCGATTCCTCGCGGAGTCCGGGCGACGGGGCGAGGTGGTGCTGTCGACCAAGGTGGGCGAGCGCTTCCACGAGGGGACCTCGCACTACGACTTCGGGGCCTCGGCGGTGGAGGCCTCCATCGACGAGAGCCTGCGTCGCCTCGGGGTCGACGTCCTGGACGTGGTGAACGTGCATTCGGACGGCCATGACCTCCGCATCCTGGAGGAGACCGACGTGCTGGAAGTCCTCGCCCGCCGACGGGACCGCGGCGACCTCCGGGCGATCGGCTTCTCCGGCAAGACCCTGGAGGGCGGGCACGTCGCGATCAACCATCCGCTGGGGGTCGACGTGCTGATGATCGAGCTGAACCTCGAGGAGCGCGGGCAGCGACCCCTGCTCCAGGAGGCGGGGGCGCGCGGGATCGGCGTGCTGGTCAAGAAGGGGCTGGCCTCGGGCCGGGCCTCCGCGGCCCGTTCCCTGCACTGGCTCCTCGAACACCCGGAGGTCTCGAGCGTGGTGGTCGGCTCCCGGTCCTCGAGCCACATGCTCGAGAACCTGAAGCTTGCCGCCCGGTCGTGAACCCGGCTCAGCGCAGGGGGATCCGCAAGGTCATGCCCACCGAGAGGTCCGCGGGGCTGGACCCGATCACCGAGCGATTCGCCTCGTAGATCAGCTCCCAGTACTTCGCGGAGCCGTAGGCACGCTGGGCGATGTGGGAGAGCGTGTCCCCGGAACCGACCCGGTAGGTCGCCCCGGGGGTCGGGGTGGCGCTGGTCGCGGGGCCGACGCCGGCACCCACCACGGTGGTGGGACGGGCGGCGGAGCTCGGATCGGGAAGCTGGAGCACCTGGCCGACCTGGAGTCGATCCGGGTCCAGTCCGGGGTTCGCGCCCAGGATCAGGGTCCAGCGGGACTCGCTTCCGTAGGTCCGGTCCGCGATCGAACTCAGGGTGTCCCCGGCGCGCACCGTGTAGCTCGAGCGGCCGTCGTCGGCGGGGACGAGGGCGGAGGACGGTCCGGCCGGGGCGCCCGCCGGCGGGTCCGGGGTGGTGATCGTGGGCGAGGTGAGCAGGAGCCCCGCCGCGGGGGCCGGGGCCGAGGCGACGAAGCGCGCGGGGGAGATCGTCGAGGTCCCGAGGACGCCCGAACGGAGCGCCTCAAGCTGCTCGGGGGTCATCCCGGTCCCGAAGGCGAGGGTGGCGGAGGGCTCGTCGCCCAGGCGGGTGAACTCGACCACCACCGAGTCCACGAGCACCGCCCAGGTGCGCGATTCATTCCGGCGCGCGAGCATCCTGAGGCGCTCGGCGGTGTCCCGTCCCAGGGTCACGTCCAGTCCGGGGACCTCCGGGGCGACCGCGACCTCGGCGGCGAGCACGTCCACGCCGCGGCGCCGGGCCGGGGCGAGGCTGCGGCCCCCGGTCGTGTAGAGCAGGACGTAGAGGGCGTCCTCGTGGGTGCCGGCGACCATGCCGAAGCGGTCCCGGAGGTACCCCACCGGGTCGCGCTGCAGCGCGGCGCGGGCCTCGGGCTCGCGAGCGAGGCCGTCGAGGTCGTGCACCGGGTACCAGCCGACGGGGGCGCCGGGCAGGGCGATCGGCCCGGAGATCTTGAGGGCCTGGTGCTCCCGGTCGAGGTCCAGTCCGTCCGGGTCGCTGGCGGGGACGATGACCCGGAAGGAGAGGGCCTCGCTGGAACGCGGTTCCGGGGCGGTCGGGGTGGCCCGGACCCGGGGAGGGGTGGCCGCCGGGGCCGGCTCGGTGACCGCGGCGGGGACCGTCCCGGGGGCCGGTTCGTCGCCGGAGACCACCAGGTAGTAGAGACCGGTGCCGAGGAAGGCAAGGACGATGAGAGCGGTGATGATTCGGCTTCCTGCCGTCATTGGGGACCTCCATGACCGATGCGTCGATGCGTCTGTCTGACTACATCGGCCGGATCGATGATAGAGGTGCACAAGCTGTCATCATCGCAACCGGACGCAGGCGTCGGGTTGTCCACCACTCGCGGCGACGGGGCGGGACTCAGCCCGCGGGGAGGGCCGAGGGGTCGGCGGCCGGAAGCTCCTCGCCGGCGGTTCCCTCCGGGGAGGAGGAGGGACCGCGTCGATAGACCAGCGGGGCCGCGATCGCCACCGAG
>MDTG01390936.1_pt1 | contig 10033 bp, 9 predicted proteins | sample 811421 | NCBI WGS metagenome assembly MDTG01 (sample SAMN05326645, study PRJNA326480) | marine metagenome | isolation source: seawater | place: Pacific Ocean: South East | collected 2011 | reverse complement strand
GAAGAATTAAATAAAAGGAAAAATATCGATAATAATTTAATTGATATTTTTGAACCTTATAGTTTTGGTATTGTAAAAAAATGTAATATTGCAGCAAGGTATGCGAAAGCAAATTGTATAATTGTAGCAACTGATGATACAATTCCAGAAAAAGGGTGGGATACAAAAATTCTTAATACAGCAGATTGGTCTCAAGAAATTGTTTTAAATGTGAGTGATGGAACTGAGGAAAAAGATACTCGAGTTTATATGGTTAAAACTGTAATCTTATCATTAAAAAGATATAAAAAACTTGGGTATGTTTTACACCCTGAATTTGATCATGTTTATTGTGATAATTTTCATTCATGGATTTCACATAGAGATGGTGTTGTATTAAATAGAAAAAATATTATGTTTGAGCATCTTCATCCTTCTATGGGAAAATCTAAAGTTGATGATATTTATATTAAATGTAATACTCAATCCCAATATGACAGGGGCGAGAAGATATTTCAGAAATTAGCAAGAAAATTACTCTCTAAGCAAAAACTTGATAGCTTTATTACTGAATTTACCATCGAGGTTGATCCAATTAAAAAATTTATATTGGCTTTTTTAATTTTATCCCACGACACGAAATTTGAAAAGAAATTAACCGAAATAGCAAGAAAAACTTAAAGAGTCTAAACCTTTAAAATTAAACCATCATATGCTGGCATACAATTCCTAGGCGCTATAGATTTTATATAATCATAATCAATATCATAATTCATATGAGTAAATACTGTCTTCTTGGGTTTTAAATCACCAATCCATTGCATAACTTTTTCATAATGAGCATGACATTTATGAGGTTCGAATCTTAAACAGTCAACAATCCACAAATCTAAATTTTTCAATTTACCCAATGCATTATCATCAAAATCAAATACATCTGTGCAATATGCGAAATTTTTAATTCTAAAACCAGTAGAATTTGTAAAACCATGATTTTGCTCAAAACTAATTATTTCTAAGTCATTTATTTTAAATAAACCACTAATTTCATTTGGAATCAAACAAGGTTTGTAGTAAAAACCATTTGCTTCTGGAACTAAGCTTTCAAAAACATAACCAAATTTCTCTCTTATTTTGCTAATAATATCTTTATTTGCATAAAGATTTATATCTTTTTTCATTAATACATTTAAATATCTAAAATCATCAATACCATTAATATGATCTGAATGAGTATGAGTGATTAGTACTCCATCAAGTCTTTTTACATTCGAACTTAAAAGCTGTTGTCTTAAATCAGGCGTAGAATCAACAAGAATAGTTAATTCCTTAGTTTTTATCAATATTGAACATCTTAACCTTTTATTTTTTGGATTATCAGGGTTACACTTACCCCAATAATTACCAATTGCTGGTACCCCAGAGGAACTTCCACAGCCTAATATAGTGATTTCAATACTCATGCTAAATACTTGTAAATAATGAGAAAAAGTTATCTGTTGTTATTTTTGCCAACTCATCATTTTTAATTTTTTTAATTTCAGCAATCTTCTTAAGCGTATGTCTTACATAAGATGGCTCATTCCTTTTTCCTCTGAAAGGTTCCGGAGCAAGATATGGTGCATCAGTTTCAATTAAAATTCTATCAAGGGGAACATATTTTACAATATCAATTAAATTTGAAGCTTTTTTAAAAGTAACCATTCCAGAAAATGAAATATAGAACCCATTATCAAGAACTTTTGCAGCTAATTCTTTCGTTGAAGAAAAACAATGAATAAGCCCTCTTGTAGAATACTTTTTAAATGAGTTATCAATACAATTAATTGTATCAACATCTGCTTCACGAGTATGAACTATAACTGGATAATCATTCTTGGCTGCTGTATATAAATGAGCATCAAAATATGAAATCTGATTATTTTTATTATCCGAGCTTCTAAAAAAATCTAAACCTGTTTCACCTACTCCAATAACTTTTTTTTTTGAAAGATTTTTTTTTAAAATTATCATTAATTTTTCAATTTCATTATCTGTAAATTTTTTAGGAACATTATTAGGGTGTACTCCGGTTGTGCACCATATATTTTTATATTTGGAAGAGATTTCATAGATCTTTTCAAAATTTATAAAATCAATAGAAATACTCAATAAATATTCAACTTCTGAAGATTTTGCATTTTTGATCACTAAGTCTAAATCATCCGAAAAATCTTTGAAGTCAAGATGGCAATGTGAATCAACAATCTTTGGTTTCATATCTAGGAAATATTGGTTTTGGTTCATTTATAAGATGCCCTTTTTGAATTTTATGATCTTTATTTAGATATTTAAAGGATCTTAAATTTTTATTGATATTAATTGTATCAAGAATATTAGAAGAAGCATTTGAAATGAATGGTTGCAATATGATACCTATTAACCTAAAACCTTCAATAAGTATGGCCAAATCCTTTCCAGTTTTCTTTGGATTATTTTTAAAACTATTCCAGGGCTCCTCTCTATCCATAAACTTATTTAAACTTGTAATATAATCAAAGATTAATTTAAGTGAAAAACTAATTTTAAACATCTTCATCATTTCATCAACTTTATTTAATAAATCATAGCCATCTTTTAGTGGTTGTATTTTTGTATCAGAATCAATTATTGAATATGGAATTGTACTATTAAAATTTTTATTTAAAAATTTTAAAGTTCTTTGAATTAGATTTCCCAAATTATTTGAAAGATCAGCATTAATTCTATTTAAAAAAGATATTTTAGAATAATCACCATCATTTCCTAAATTAACCTCTCTTAATAAAAAATATTTAAATTGATCCAATCCATATTCGTCGATGATTTTATTGGGATCAATTGTATTACCTAATGACTTTGAAATTTTTTTTCCTTCATTAGTCCACCAACCATGAGCAAAAATTGTTTTAGGAATTGGTAAATTTGCAGCCATAAGCATTGCAGGCCAATAAACCGCATGAAACTTTAAAATATCTTTACCAATTATATGGATACAATTATTCCAGAATTCTTTTTTTTCATTACTGATGGAAGGATACCCCAAAGATGTAAGATAATTTACCAATGCATCAATCCATACATACATAATATGATTTTTAGTATTTTTCACTGTTATACCCCATTTAAAACTAGTTCTTGAAATAGATAAATCTTTTAAACCTGAACTAACAAAACTAATCACTTCATTTCTTCTTGAGTCTGGCATAATGAAATTTGGGTTATTTTTATAATAATCTAATAATTTATTCTCCCAATTAGAAAGCTTAAAAAAATAACTCTCTTCCTCTATCCATTCTACTTTCTCTCCGTCAGATGTATAAAATTCATTATTTATTTTTTCTAATTCCTTTTCTTGGTAAAAGGATTCATCTTTAATTGAATACCAACCTTTATATTTACTTAAATAAATTTCATTATTGGTTACTAATTTATCCCAAAAGAATAAAGCTGCATTTTTATGTCTTTCTTCAGTAGTTCTAACAAAATCTGTGTTTGAGAGCTGTAATTTAAAAGTAAGATTTTTAAAGTTTTTAGATACCGAATCAACAAAATCCTTCACATTTACTTTCTTAGAATTTGCAGCTTTCTCAACTTTTAAACCATGTTCATCTGTTCCGGTTGTAAATAAAACATCAAAACCATTTAATTGGTAGAATTTATAGATTGTATCACAAATAATTGATGTGTAAGCATGACCAATATGAGGTAAATCATTAACATAAAAGATTGGTGTAGTAATATAAATTTTTTTCATTTATTCATTTTTAAATTAAAGAATTCACTAAAAATAAAGTTTAAAATTTTTTTTTTGTCAATATTTAGTTCTTGGCTAAATATTTTGTGAATTGTATTTAAATAAATTAATATTTTTTTTGCATCATAAAGATTATTAAAATTCTTTACGAATCTATTTTTTAAATAATCAAAAATAATATTCAAGATCAATTGAAAATTATTTTCAAAATCTTTAGATATTTGTTTCATAAGGCTATTTATTTTTTTAGAATCAAAACCTTTACTCATAATAATTTCCAATGTTTTTTCTTTAATTATTTTACCTTCTGAAGTATTTATTAATTTAAAAACATTTGGATTAAAATTACTAATTTTAAATTCACTGTGTTTATTTAAATCATCCTTATTCTTTCTTAATGAATAAAATTCAGAAGAATTTAAGGGATTAAAATATAGAGAATTACATCGCGAAATTATAGTTTTAGGAATTTTTTTTAAATTGTTAGTAATAATAATTATAACTGTATTTTTAGGTGGCTCTTCGATGGTTTTTAACAAAGCATTCATAGAATTAAAGTTTAATAATTCAGCATTATTTATTACAAAGAAAGATTTAAATTTATAATCATTAGAATTTGTTAATAAACTTTGAGAAATAAGATCCCTAATATTTTCTATAAATGCTGAATCGTCATCTCCGTTAATTTCAAATAAGTTTTGTAAATAGTTTTTTTTATTTGCGTATATTTTTTCTACAAACTTCAAAAAAGTTTTGTATTTACCAGAACCTTTAGGACCAAAAAAAATCCAAGAATGTGGGAACTTTTTACTATAAGAATTTAATAATTGATTAAATTCATTTTCATGCCCATTAAAATTTAAACAATTTTCCATATCAAGAACAATAAGGAATAGTTAATTTTGTGATTTTTTTTTTATTTAAAATATCTATGATTTTTTGATGAATTGTCATTATTTTTTCATTTCCATCAACTTTAAAAAAATTATTATTATTATTCACAAAATCAAGAAAGCCCTTGTAAACAACTTTGTGGTATTCATTTTTTTTTAATTCAAATCTTTTTTCATTATTTTTGGTTTTTAAACTTCTATCAATTGAAATTTTTGGTTCTGTATCAATAAAAAATGTAATATCAGGATATAAGTTATCTGCAAAAGTTTTATGAAGACTTTCTAAAACACTTAATGGAATTGAGCTTGATAGTATTTGATAACAAAATGTTGAATGATAAAATCTGTCACAAATTACTATCCTTTTTTTTAGATTAGGTAGTAATTTTTCTTTTATATGTTGATGACGAGCAGCATAAATTAATAAAAGTTCTGTCTTAGGTTTAATATCTTCAATTGTTTCATTAACTAATATCGATCTTATTTTTTCTGAGATAGTTGTTCCACCAGGTTCTCTAGTCAAAAAACAATCTTCATTAATTTTCTTTAATGATTTTCCAAGCAATTCAACTTGTGTTGATTTTCCAGATCCATCCATACCCTCAAAAGTTATAAATTTTTTCATTATTTTGAAATTATGCTTTCTCCAAGTAAAAGGTACTTCAAATTAAGAAGAATTTTTGAAAAGAAACCTATTTTTTTAACATTATCACTTGAAAGCAAATCAAATTCTTTAAGTAATTCTCCATTTTTTTTTTCTATGACTAATTTACCAACTTTTTGATCTTTTTTAACCGGCGGTATAATTGGTGATTGATATTTTATTTTAAATTTTAAATCTTTTTTTAGTCTTTTTGGAACTGTTAATGATATTTTATTGTCTACTAATAATTTAATTGATTTTTTGTTACCTGCCCATACTGGAACTTTTATTAGTGATTTACCTTTCTCAGAAACAATTATATTTTCAAACTGATTAAATCCAATCTTAATAAGTCTTTCTGCTTCTTTTGTACGATTTCGACTTGAAGACAGGCCATTAAGAATTAAAATTAGTCTTCTATCTTCCTTTTTTACTGTAGCTACTAATCCATAACCACCAAGGGATGTATGTCCTGTTTTTAACCCGTCAGAACTTAATGAGGAAAATAATAACGGATTTCTATTCATTTGTTTAATATCATTATATGTAAATTCTTTTTCTGAATAATAATGATAAAATTCTGGGAAATCTTCAATTGTTCTTATAGTAATCGTTAATAAGTCCCTTATTGTCATCAAATGATCAGGATCAGGCCATCCTGTTGAATTAGTAAAAGAAGAATTTTTTAATCCTAATTCTTTTCCCAATAAATTTAACTCTTCTACAAAGAGATCCTCGCTTCCTGATATACCTTCAGCTATTGCAATACAAGCATCATTTCCAGATTGAACAATTATACCTCGAATTAAATCTTCAACTTTAACTTTAGAACCTAAATTTAGAAACATTCTTGAACCACCTTTTTTCCATGCTTTTTTACTAATTTCAAATTCATCATCAAGTGCAACCTCACCTTCTTTAATTTTTTTGAAAACATAATAAATTGTCATTATCTTACTCATCGAACTTGGGGACATTAATTCATCTGAGTTTTTGTTAAAGATAACTGTGTTTGTTTCATAATCATACAATATTGCCTGTTTTGCAGGGGTCTCAATTGAAAAAACAGAGGAATAAAAGAAAGTAAAAAATAAAACAATAAAAAGTTTTCTCATAATTTAATTCATTACTAGATGTGATGTAGTATATCCGAGACTATAGAGTTTTTCTTGAATTTGATTGGCTTGGTTAATGTTCTCAATTGGTCCAATTCGTACTCGATAAAGATATTTACTCTCTACAAACTCGCGCTTAATATATGCTTTGAATTCTGATAATTTTTCAATTAATGATTTAGCATTTCTATGATCAGTGAATGCACCAACCTGAATTTCTAATTCTTTATTGCCCAGAATACTGTTATCATTCTGTGGTTCTGAGCCAGAGGTATTTTTTTTCAATATTTTTTTATCTTTTTCAAAATCACCTTCATTTGAAGATGTGATATCTTTTTTAGTAATTTCTTTTACTGTAGCTGGCTCTATTTGTTTTTGGAAATCATTTGAACTTAACAAAGCTAACTCTCTTGATTCTTCTTCCAATATTTCAACTCTGACTTTAGTAACACCTCTTTTAAGGAAACCAAGTTCCTTAGCAGCTTTTTTTGACAAATCAATAATTCTATTTTTAGCAAATGGCCCCCTATCATTTATTCTCACTTTTGTTAGAACTTTTCCATTTTCTAAATTAGTTACTCTTACAATTGAAGGCAATGGAAGTGTTCTGTGAGCCGCACTAATTTTATTTTGATCAAATATTTCGCCATTTGCAGTTGTTTTACCATGAAAACCAGGGCCATACCATGAGGCAAATCCAATTTCATCGTATTGATAATCAACAGCTGGGTAGTACCATTTACCATTTATTACATATGGTTTTCCAATTTTATAGCTTGGTTCATCACCCCATGTTCCAACTCTTTTTGCTGAATTAACAAGAAAAGTAGCCTCTGAACAACTTGTGAGAGTAAAAAACAAAACAAAAAGCCTGATATTTAAAAAAAATTTTAATCTATTAATCAATTTCATTTGATAGTAAAAACACAGTTAAAGCAAAGTAGTTTGACCTATTCCAATCCAATATTACATCGAAATTTTTTGTAACCAAGTAACACTGATTATCATCTGAATCAGGAATAATTAGTCGCAAAAGATCGTCTTCATTGTATTTATTTTTTAAAATAATACCATAATTTTCCCAATATTTTAGATTTTTAAATTTCTTTCTATCTGAAAGATTTCGTAGGTCTTTATTTAATTCAATTTTAATTTTTTCACCCCAATATAATTTATTATCCCAACCAACTAAATTTAAATAATTAGCACCTGAGGCCAGAGCATCTTGCTTTTCAAACAAATTGATTTTATTATTTCCATCAAAATCAATTGCAAACCTATGAAATGTACTTGGCATAAATTGAGTTTGACCAAAAGCACCAGCCCAGGAACCCAAAAATTGGTTTTTAGGAATATGACCGTCATCAATAATTCTTAAAGCATGCTCAAGTTCATTTAAAAAAAAGTCTTTTCTTCTGCCATCAAAAGCCAATGATGCCAAGGATCTTATAATATCGAATTTTCCAGTATATTTTCCAAAAGATGATTCAATTGCCCAAAGTGCCATAATAACTTTTCCATCAACCTGATATTTTTTCTCTATTTTTTTTAAAAGTAATTCATTTTCAACAAATTTTTTTTTTAATTCATTTTTTTTCTTATCATTAATATTCCTTTTTAGATATTGATTAAAATTAATTGTAAATTCTGGTTGTTTTCTGTCTAAATCAATAACTTTTTGATTTAATTTTAAATTATCTAAATATTTCAATGTATTTTGCTTGAATTTTTTCTTTTTTTCGTAATTTTTCTTTAAATTAATAATCCAATCATTCCATTCAATGGCATTACGATTAGCTACGCTTAAATCTGGTGAATCCTGACTTTTAGTAAATACTAAATTTGAATAAAAAAATAAGAAAATGAATAATATATATCTCATATGTATTTCTAAATAAAATCTTTTATCCTCTGAATCTAATATTATTCATGGACAAATCAGAAATTTTACTACACCCCATAAGTTTCATATCTCTTAATAATTCACTTCGAAGATTGAATAATGATCTTTCAACTCCTTTTTGTCCTGCTGCTGCCAAAGCATATAAATAAAGTCTACCACCTGAACAAGCATTGGCACCTAAAGAAATAGCTTTTAAAATATGAGTTCCTCTTCTAATTCCACCATCACAAATTACCTCAATTTTACCACCAACTGCATCTAGAATCTCTTTTAATTGATCAAATGGAGATCTCGAACCATCTAATTGCCTGCCACCGTGATTTGAAATCATAATAGCTGTAGCTCCGATCTTTACTGCATTTTTTGCATCCTCAACCGACATTATTCCTTTCAAACAAAAAGGTCCATCCCAAATCTTTTTAATTTCCTCTGCATCTGACCAACTCATCTTTTGATCTAGCATTGTACTAAAGTAATCACTCACTGATAAGGCAATACTAGTTCCCTCTCCAACATAATCACTAAGAAATGGTAAATCAAATTTATCTCTAAGTAAATAATTTAGGGACCAGCTTGGGGAAAAAGCATAACTCAATAGACTTTTAAAAGTTAATTTAGGTGGAGAGGTAAAACCAGTTTTAAGATCTCGTTCTCTGTTACCTCCAGTAATTGTATCAACAGTTAAAGCTAGCGCGTCGAATTGCATTTCTTTACATTTATCAATCATACTTTGCGTTAATTTTTTATCTTTATGAAAGTAAAGTTGAAAGATTTTTGGCCCCCCTAAATTACTAATTTTGTCTGCAGAAACTGTTGACAATGACGAAATGCCGAAAAAAGTGTTGAATTTCTCTGCTGCAGCTCCGACAGCCATCTCTCCATTGTAATGGAACAATCTTTGTAGTGCAGTTGGTGATAAAAAAAAAGGTAAACTTAATTTTTTTCCCATAATAGATACTGATAAGTCTACTTCATCGACTCCCCTCATAACATTTGGAATCAAATCGCATTGATTGTATGATTCAACATTTCTTTTTAAAGTAACTTCATCATCTGCCCCGCCATCTATATAATGGAAAATAGGAAATGGTAATTTCTTTTTTGCCAACTCTCTAAAATCATTTACATTGTTGCAATTTTTTAATTTATTTGAAAACATATTAATTATTTATTCCATGGATAACATAACAATAAAACATCAAATTAAAAAAAAAAAACACCTTTCTAAACTTTTAAACTTAATTGCAAGTTTTGATGAAACTTTGATAAAGCTTTCTGGTGATGAAAATGATGAACTCACTATTAAATTAAAAGCTTCTCTTGAAGAAACTCTCTCGAATACTAGAAAAATAAATAAATGGTTACTTGATTTAGAGGGTTTGTCTGGAAGAAAATATAGATCACTGATTAATAATTTAATACAGAAGGTTGAAAAACCAAGTTATCTAGAAATTGGTTCATGGCTCGGATCTACAGCTTGCTCTGCTTGCTTCAAGAACAATCTTAATATCACTTGTATAGATAATTGGAGTCAAAACTTTACTAACAAGTATAATCCACAAAAAAAATTTTTAGAAAATATAAAAAAATGTCTTACAAAGAAGTCTCAATTTAAATTGATAAGTAAGAATTTTAGAAAGATTAATTTTAAAAAAATTGGTAAATTTAATATTTATCTTTACGATGGACCACATCACCTTGAAGATCATTTTGATGCAATTAAGG
>MDTG01320845.1_pt1 | contig 10033 bp, 9 predicted proteins | sample 811421 | NCBI WGS metagenome assembly MDTG01 (sample SAMN05326645, study PRJNA326480) | marine metagenome | isolation source: seawater | place: Pacific Ocean: South East | collected 2011 | reverse complement strand
TACATTTCCGACAGAATTATGCAACCATCTATGTTCCAGAAAAATTACTGGATTTGGATCTCTTAATGATGAAATTAATAAGCCTTTTGCATCATAAGGGGTTGTAGGTATTACAACCTTTAAACCTGGAAAATGACTAAATACAGATTGTAAATTTTGTGAATGAGTTGGTCCTTGTCCCCAACCTCTTCCAACAATTAGTCTTATTGTAATATTTACAGCTCCAGAATTACCATCAAACATATAATTCCATTTCGATATTGAGTTAATTAATTGATCAAAAGCTAATAGAAAAAAATCAAGCCTTTGGTGTGTCATCAAAACAGAATTGCCTCCTAAAGACAAACCTAAACCAATACCAGTTAAAGAATTTTCTGAAGTTGGTACATCAAATACTCTATCATTACCAAATCTTTCTACTAAATTTTTTGTTGATCCAAAAATTCTTTTTGGATCATTAATACCTAGACCAAAAGTTATTAACTTTTTATTTTTAAGCATTTCTTGATGAATACTTTCGTTTATCGCATCTATAAATGTTATTTTTTTATTTTTTCTTGTATACATTTTTTTTTAAATTACTTTTATGTGGGAATTTTGATTTTTCAGCAAATGAAAATGCAGAATTAACAGCTTGAATATTTTTCTTTTCAATATCTATAACACGATTTTTAATCAAAACATGTTTTTCTAAATGATATTTAATAGATAAATATGGATCTTTTTTGTGCCACTTTTTTAATTCTTTCTTAGATCTATAATTTAAATTATCATCATTAAATGGACCACAATGTTCAAGATATCTATATGTAGAAAATTCGATAAAACATGGTATTGATTTAAGTCTAGTTTTTTTTACTATATTTTCTAATTTCTTAAAAAAAGAAAAAGGCTTTGAGCCATCAAAGTAATATGACTTAATGCCAAGACCTGAGACCATCCTGTGAATTTTTCTATTATTTGGCTGTCTATCTTTTATGGGTGTATAAACTGAGTATAAATTATTTTCACAAACGAAAATTACAGGTAATTTTTTTAAAATTGCAAAATTTACTGACTCGAAAAAAGCACCTGTCTCAACGGCACCATCTCCTAAATAAATAATTGATATATTTTTTAATTTTTTTAATTTTAACGAGAGACCTAAGCCAACACCCAAAGGGATACTATTACCAACAATTGATGAAGATCCCATGAAACCTTTTTTTTTATCCGTTAAATGCATTGATCCACCTTTTCCACCAGAACAACCTGTGGACTTACCATAGATTTCAGCAATCATTTTTTTTATACTTCCTCCTTTAGAAATATAATGAGCATGAGCTCTATGGGTGCTTACGGCGAAATCATTTTTATTAATAAGTAATGAAAGTGCTGCAGGCACTCCTTCTTGTCCTATAGAGAGATGAACGGGACACCGCATTTTACCATTGCTATATCTCTCAGATATTTGAGTCTCAACATGTCTTATTAAGCTACAGACTTTAAATATTTTTATTTTTTGATTAAGGGATAAACCAGTAGAAGTTGCCATTATATCCTATTTTTTTAAAAGTATCTTTCCAACCATCGGTTGACATTATTGTTTTGGCTGTCAGGTTCCACTTAAACATTCTCTCTTTTTCTTCATCAGTATTATAAGCATCAACTGTAATAAATGAATTGCCTTTAGATAGGCGCGAAATTTCTTTAATTGATGTAATACAATCATCTAATTCTAAATTGTGAACAGTATTTATTGAAATTACCAAATCAAAATAATTATCATCAAAATTTAAAATTTTGGCATTACCAACTTTTAGATTATTTTTCACATCTGGATGACAATTATCTATAGCATATTTTGATATATCTATACCATGTAGCTCCATGTCAGGATATTGTCTTTTAAAATCATAAATCATATAACCTTTAGCGCAGCCTACATCTAGTATTTTTGCATCTGGTTTAATTTGATAATATTCAACAATATCCCTAACTACTATATCCCAAAATCTTTTATTATATGTAAATCCGCCATAGCCATATTTTCTATCTCCATCAAAAAATTCTTCACCAAATTCTCTCGCAATTTTAACAATTTCTGGAGATTTTTCTGATAATCTTTTATCTAAATTTCTTTTAGGTTTGGGATAATTTTTTAAAAGATCAATTTCCATAAAAATAGCTAAAATTTAAATTATTTTTTTTTTGCTAGGTTTTAACCAACCACATCTATTACATCCATTAATAGTATTTTTTTCATCAATAGTTTTTTTAAAATTATCAAATTTATCTGAAAAAATTATATCTTTTAAAAGTGTATTTTTAACATTCCCCATCGATACAGCCATACAAGGAAATAAGTTACCATCTACATTGATGTGGACACTTGTCCATGGTGATAAACATTTGGCAAAGTGTTTACTTTCATGTTTTTCATTATTTAAATAGTAAAAATCACTCTCATGAATTTGATTATTTGAATTAAGGTCAATTATATTAGGATGCAAAAAACATTTAGAATTATTTTTAACATTATATTCTCTTATTAAATTTAATTGATTTATAAATTCTTTAAAATCTTTATATTTATGAGCTTTATATTCTTTATGAATGTCATTATAGTTGAACATGAAATCTGCATATTGTATCTCTGCTCCTTTTAATAACTGTAAATCATGTGTATCACTTCCAAGTTCCTCTACACAATATTTGTGAATATTAAATAAATTTGGAATTGTTTCATCTAATACAACTGATTTAATATTAATTACAGTTTTACCTTTAATCTTATTTCTCTTTTCTCTGAATTTATTAATATTCTTTACAAGTTCTTCCCATTTTCCAGTTTTAAAATCTCTATTTGTATTTCCAATATTATCAATTGAAATACCTAGGTTAATAAAATTTTTTTCACTAGTTAATAAATTGATTACATCATCAGTAATTAATAATCCATTTGTAATCATATTAGTTTGGCAATTTTTATTTGCCTCAATAAAAATTTTTTCGAAATCCTTGTAAACAAGAGGTTCACCTCCTGTTAAGGTAATTCTGCTATTACTTGGAACTTGCTTTATCAAATGCAACCAATCTTCTGTTGACATTCTATCAGCTCTTTTTTTTCTCTCCTGAAAACAAAATGTACATGCAAGATTACATAAATTTGTAAGAATAAAAACATATCTATGAGGTAATAAATTTTTATTTTCAAAAGATTTGAAAGAATAATTTAAATTTTTTTCATAAAAAGTTTGTGCAGAACTGAAATTTTTTTCACTCATATAAATAAGTAATTAATATTTTGATTTTTTATATATACTGTATTTATAAATGTCATAACAAAATAAATATCAACTTTACGAATTTTTATAACATAATTCTTAAATTTATTAATGGTTTTTCTCTAAATTGAGTTATTTTTTATTAATATTGCTAAAAACTAAACTTTTACATCTTTAGAAATAAATAAATTTCTCAAAATTTAATTATTATAAAATAAGTTTTATAGCCTTATTACAAGACATAAACTTAAAATTAAATTTATTTTTTTTAACAGTTATAAATTTAAGGTTATCTCTATTTGTTGTTAAAAATATTTTTGAATTACTATTCAATTTCTTTTTAATCTCTAAAATTTTTTTTGAAATATGAATATAATTTGAACATAAACAATTTAAAATATTATAAAAACGAGAATTTTTAGATTTATTTGTATTACAATAATTTATAATATTTAATATTAATTTACTAAGATCATCGATATGTACAAAATTATTATATTTCGATCTATCTTTTATAATAATATCTTTATTTTTTTTTAGTTTTTTAATTGTATTGATTAAAAAGTTTTGATTTGCATTTTTTCCTAAAATAGCTGGAATTCTAAGAATAATTACCTTTTCAAAAATTTTTTTTTTATATGCTTTAAGAATAAGCTCTTCTGATTTTAATTTGCTTAAATTATAATCTCTTTTATTTCCAAAAACTTTATCATTACTAATATCTATAGTTGAAAAAAAAATAAATTTTTTAATGTGATTTTTCTTAGCAAATTCTATTAAATTTTTTGTCATTAGAATATTTTTTCTTTTATTATTATTATTTTTTAAGAAATCTTGAATTTTATGAATTGCGGCTATATGAATAATCCAATCTATTTTAAGTTTTATTTTACGATTATTTTTTTTTATTAAATCCCATTTTATAATTTTTTTTTTTTTATATCTTCTGGAAATACCCAGAGAATTTATTTTTGATTTATGTAAAAACTTTTTAACATTAGATGCGGAAAATCCATCAATTCCAGAAATTAATACAGACATTGGTTTCATGCGCAATTATCTTAGTGTTTTAATAGCTTCTTTAGAGTATTTATTTATAAAGTTTTTAATATTTTTAATCACAATTTTTAAATCAAGTGAGAGTATTTCTTTAAAAAAAAGCTAGATATTCTTAATTTATTTTTATTTAAAATAAAATCAGATTTTTCTTTATCTGCAAACAAACTAAAAAAGATTTTATTAAGCTCATTATTCTGTTCATGTTGTAAACCATTATCAATAAAATTATTCATTTCTTTATAAGCTTCTAAAATTTCTTGTTCTGTATTATTTAAAACATCTAAACCATTTTTATCTAGGAAATTTTCTTGCTGGTGTATATCAAAATTTATATTAAAAATTTCTTTAAATTTCAAAATTCTATTTTCTTTTCTTGAAAAAAATAACTTTGGTATAATTATAGAATTTTGTGAAACCCATGATAATTGGTTTATATTTATTGGGGTAAAATTTACATATAACAGTGGTTTTCTAAAGGTAGCTGATATTCCAGAAATCCCCGACAAACCTACAATTGTAAATTTTGAATAATATTGAAGTAAAATATCCATATAATCTTTACTTTTCTCTCCTGACATATCTAAATAACCCTCAATTTTATTTTCATCTTCTTTTTCAACAACATTACCTATTCTTATTGGAATTTGATTGTTCTTTTTAATTTCACTAATTGTTAAATTAAAACTATCAAACAAAAAATTTTTATAATCAAAATAATTTAAATCTGGAGCAATTTCTCTTGTGTATTTGGGATCTCTATTGTGTAAACAAATAAATTCTTTTTTTAGAGTTTCTTTTTCATCATTTGATAAATAAATATCATTTTCCTCGATAAAGAAATTTTTTTTCGACGAATATAACCTTGTAAAAGGTGATTGAATAATTTCCCAGTTTAAAACAAATTTTTCAAGAATTTTATTTAATAATACATATTGTACAACTCTAGAGAAAAAAAAATTAAAAAATAAAATTTTCTTATTTTTTTTCCAGACTGAAACAGCATGCTTATTAGATATTTTTCCTTCTAAGGCGATTAATAATTTATATGTTTTTTCTTTTTGATCTAAATAGTAAATACTTTGGTCGATATTTGTTAATAGATGGCCTATTCTTGCAGCTTGAATATTGGCAACATAGATATTTATTCCAAACTTCTTTAATATAATTAAAATTATAAAGATAAAATAAGCGAGCGAATTATTTAATATAACACTATCTTTTATTAAAAGTTTTACTTTAAAGAATACGTTTTTTAAAAAGCTTTTCATTAATTCAAATTATACTTAAATATTATTTCTTAATATAGATTAAGATTGTACTAATAATTTCAAAAAATATAAGGAGAATAATAATTTGAGTAAATTTAATTTTTTTTTCTCTCAATTTGTCTACTTTGAGGTTTTGGATTCATTATTTCTTTTCTGTAAAATCTCATTTCTAAGCTAACTCTTGTTTTATTACCTAAATTTTTGCTATCTCCATGCACAAGGTCAGGATGAAAAAAAATTCCATCTCCTAAATTTAAATTCGGTCTTAGAAATGATCCAAGTTTTTTGATATAACTTTTTTTATATAATTTTGCAGTAGAAATTTGTTTATTTTTTATAATCGATTTATCTTGGTGTCTAAATAAATGACTACCTGGTTGAATTTTTAAAGTATATCTAAAATTTGTCCCAGTTAGTGGGATCCAAAGTGTAAAACAATGAATTCCATAAGAACTTTCACTATGAAAGCCAGATACAAATTTTTCACCAGGTCTAACAACCCTGAAACCAATATAATTATTTTTAAAAATTTTATTTTTTACTGAATATTTAATCACCGGGGCTTGATTTCCATAAAAGTACTCAAAAATACAATCCATATCTTGGCTATTGAACATATTTGTCTCTTTAGCTGATAATTTTAAATATCTATTTTTTGAGTTCATTAGAACTTTATGATCTTTTTCATCTAATGAAATTTTATGATAATCAGAAATATCTCTTAATTTTCTAATTTTTGAAAAAATATTACTTTGTTTAGAATTTAAAAAAATTTTATATAAAATTTTTTTTTTAAACAATTCTATTTCTTTTTTTGACAATATATCAATTATAGAAAATCCATTTTTATTAAAATTATATAGTAATTGTCTTTGATTCATTATAGGTTTTATGCTCATTTAATATTTTGACTTCGCAATAAAATCAACAATTGATAAAAGCCAAACATGATGTGTCATCTCAATAAAATTATAATTTTTACTATTTAGCCATAAATTTATATCTCCAATATTCCTTACTTTATTTTTCTTATGAAAACCTGTTAAGGTAATTACTTTGCAGCCATTTTTTTTAGCAAATTTTGCACCATTAATAATATTTTGAGACTCTCCACTGCTACTTATACAAATTAACACATCCCTCTTATCTGCATAGAAAGATAATGCTTTTTTAACCCAATTTTCATAACCATAATCGTTTGAAAAACATGTCAAAAGATCAGCTTCATTAAAATTTATAGCTCTTATTTTGCACATTTTAGTCAAGTCAACACTCACATGACTTGCCATTGCTGCACTTCCGCCATTTCCAACCAAAATAACTTTATTTTTATTTTTTTTTACCTCTTTTAAAATTTTGACAATCTTAAAAAAATCCTTTTGATTTATATCTCCGATTAGGCCAGCTAATTTATTTAAATAATTTGATAAGTAAGTATTTTTCAAAGTATATTTATAAAATATTTAGAAAGTTAATTATTAAAATCATAAATAGTATTTTTATAACATATTATACTTTTTATAAAGTTCTTATTTGGTATTAATTACATCTTCATAGGTGCCTTCTTTTACAAGCTGACCCTTCTCAAGCTTAAAAATAGTATCACATCTCTTAACTGTATTTAAACGGTGGGCAATTAAGATAACAGTCATATCTATACTAAGTTTATTAACGGAACTCATCACCATACTTTCAGTCTCCATGTCCAAAGCACTCGTAGCTTCATCCAGAATAAGTAATTTTGGATTATGATATAGTGCTCTTGCAATACCTATGCGCTGCCTTTGACCTCCAGACAATCTCACTCCACGCTCTCCTATTATAGTTTGATATTGATTAGGTAACTCATCAATAACAAAATCATGTAAATTTGCAATTTTAGAAACTTTTTCAACACGTTCTTTATCAATATTTTCCAAGTTTTCTCCAAAAGCAATATTGGCAGCTACACTACTATCTGAAAGATAAATATGTTGTGGAACATACCCTATGCAATTTTGCCAAGATCTTAAGTTTTTACCTGTAATAATTTTATCATCAACTTTTAAAATTCCTTTTTGAGCTTGAAGTAATCCCAAAATAATATCTACGACCGTAGTTTTTCCACTCCCAGTAGTGCCCACAAATCCTACACTTGATTTGTAAGGAATGGTTAAATTAATATCTTTAAGTGCTGTTTTTAGAGCATTTGGATAATTGTAGTAAATATTTTGTAATTTAATTTCTTTATTAAAAGGTAAAACTACTTGATCTTGGTTTAATTCGATTTTATTTAAGTTTTGAAGATCACTATGTAAATTATCGAGTCCTGGACCAACGTAAGTAAGCTGAGTAAAAGAAGCATAAATTTGTTGTAATGCTGGCATTAAACGATAGCCAGCAAAAACGTATGCACTTACTATTGGAAGAATATTATTTATATTCCCTGTTTTACTCATCAAGTATAATATTAACAAAATGATGCCACCAAAAGCCACAATCTCCAAAGCAAAACGGGGCAATTGAGCTATTAGAGTTGCTTTAGTCTGAAGGTTGACAAAATTTTTTGCAGAAGCAGCAAAGCGATTGATATAAATATTTTCTAATCCTGCTAATTTAATCTCTTTTACAGCACCAAAGGCCTCACTAAGTGATAGAAATCTTTTTTCATCAGCAGTAATTTTCTTTTTGCCAATTCCCGCAAGATAATTCCGTGCAAATCGAAAAATAATCATGTATGACAATCCAAGAGATAAACCAATTATAACTGCAAGCTTAAAATTAATTACCATTATTAAAACAATTAGGGCTATTGCAACTGTAGCCTTGGCAATTAATTCTATCATTGCATTAATTCCATTTGTTACAACTTCAGCCACTTCTGAAAGTATACTCTTGCCTAGGGCAGCACTATTATGATTTAGAAACCAGCTATATGGTTGGTGCAAATATCCTTCAACCAATTTTTTTGAAATATTATAATTACACATTTCGCCAAATTTAATTTGTGCATAAATAGTTAGTGCTTTGAAAGCAATAGAGACAACTATAACGAAAAAAACTAAGATACCAAGAATAAATAAAAAATCTTGGTTAGTCTCTACACCAAATATTTTAAAAATTTCAAAGAGTTTTTTTAAAAAAAAATTAGTTTCAATAATTTCTGGGTTTGTAAGAACTGCTATAAAAGGTATTATTGATGCAACACCAACCATATCTAAAAAAGCCATTACTAAAATCATTGCCATTATCAGTGCAGCATATTTACGCTCTCGAACAGAAAATAGTAACAAAATTTTTTTAAATTTTTTCATTTATATTTAAGAAATCATTATAAGTTTCTTTTAGACCATCTTTAAAGCTTGTCAGTGATTGAAAGCCTAGTTTATTTATTCTCTCACTATCTAGAAACTTTCTAAGATTTCCATCAGGTTTTTTTTATCAAAATTTATTTCACCAGCATATCCGACAATATTTTTAATAATTTCAGCAAGTTCTTTAATAGAAATATCTTTTCCACTTCCAACATTAATGTGACTACACATTGACGAGGTGTGCTCATAAAAAACTTTTTTATCAATATTCATTATATGAACCGAAGCTCTTGCCATATCTTCTACAAATAAGAATTCACGTTTTGGCTTACCTGTTCCCCAAAGCATCACATTTGGCAGTTTATTAACTTTTGCCTCATGAAATCGTCTAATCAAAGCTGGTATCACATGGCTATTTTCTGGGTGATAATTATCTCCTGGCCCATATAGATTCGTTGGCATTATACTTCTATAATCAATCCCATGACTCTCGCCATATTGTCGATTATAACTTTCACATAATTTAATTCCAGCAATTTTTGCTATTGCATAAGGTTCATTTGTTGGTTCTAATTTTCCAGTCAATAGTTCTTCCTCTTTCATTGGTTGATTTGCATTTTTCGGATAAATACAACTGGAACCTAAAAATAATAATTTTTTCACTTTACCTAAAAAAGCATTATGAATAATATTTGTTTCTATCATCAAATTCTCATAAATAAACTCTGCTGGGAAAGTATTGTTAGCGTGAATACCACCTACTTTTGCGGCTGCCAAATAAACTTGATCAATTCTTTCATTTCTAAAAAAATTCTGAACCTCAATTTGATTTAGAAAATCAAGCTGTGACCTATCTTTAGTTATAATTTCAACCTCTTTAGTCTCTAAAAGACGAAACAAAGCAGATCCCACCATTCCTTTGTGGCCTGCAATAAATATTTTCGGTTTTGTCATATTATTAATATTTCAACATACTTATATTAATCAATATCTAACTAAAGAATTTTTTTTGGTTTGAAATTAAGAGAAATCATATTTTTATTAAAACCCCATGCAATTAAATAATAGTGAATTATTTATAATTGTATTTTTAATTATTGTTATCTTTGTTTTTTTTTTCTTCTGTCGCTATTTTCAAATCTTCATT
>MDTG01246890.1_pt1 | contig 10033 bp, 9 predicted proteins | sample 811421 | NCBI WGS metagenome assembly MDTG01 (sample SAMN05326645, study PRJNA326480) | marine metagenome | isolation source: seawater | place: Pacific Ocean: South East | collected 2011 | reverse complement strand
TATGCTCACAAAAAAAGTTTGGGCCAAGCATTTCTTTATCCAGACAATTCGAGAGGTTTTGTCGAAAATTTTCTTTGGCTTAATTTTGGCTTGATGGCCGAACCTTACGTCGCAAATCCTGTTTTAGTAAAGGCTCTTGAGCGCCTATTGATTCTTCATGAGGATCACGAGCAGAATGCCTCGACGTCGACAGTACGAATGGTCGGTTCAACAGAAGCAAACCTTTTCGCCTCGGTGTCTGCCGGAATTAATGCCCTTTCAGGACCGCTTCACGGAGGGGCTAATGAAGCGGTCTTAAAAATGCTCGCTGAGATTGATAAGTCGGGGGAAGGCGTTGCTCGTTTCGTCGAGCGAGTCAAGGCAAAAGAGGACGGCATTCGCCTGATGGGTTTTGGGCACCGAATCTACAAGAATTATGACCCTCGGGCGCGCCTCGTCAAGGAGAGCGCCGACGCGGTTTTAGAGCAGTTGGGAATCCATGACCCCCTTTTGGGTATCGCCAAGGAGCTCGAGGAGATTGCGCTTGCTGACGACTACTTTATCGAGAGACGGCTTTATCCAAACGTTGATTTTTATACGGGAGTGATTTACAAGGCCATGGGTTTTCCAACCCGAATGTTTACCGTTTTGTTCGCAATGGGCAGGCTGCCCGGTTGGATTGCCCATTGGAGAGAAATGAATGCTGATCCAAACACCAAAATCGGACGACCTCAGCAGCTTTATGTTGGGCCAGCCGAGAGGAAGTGGCCTCGAAAGCCATCTCGTTAAGAGTGAAGGTCTGGGTTTAGTTTGGTGTCGTCAGCTGTTTGCTGGAGGGCCTCAATTGTCCCCGTTTGAGAGTTTCGACGGAATAGCAGGTTGTCAGTGCCACTCAGGTCGACAGCCTTGAGTTTTTGCAGCCGTTCTCCTTCGATCAGTGAGACCTTGGCTCCGGCCGTCAAGTAAAGTCCAGCTTCTACAATGCAATTGTCACCAAGTGAAATCCCAACTCCAGAATTCGCACCAAGAAGACAGCGCCTCCCGATCGAGATCACTTCCCTTCCTCCTCCAGATAACGTTCCCATTATCGAAGCTCCCCCTCCAACATCAGTTCCTTCGCCAACGATTACACCTTGAGACACTCTTCCTTCAATCATGGAAGGTCCAAGCGTTCCGGCATTGAAGTTTACGAAGCCCTCATGCATCACTGTTGTGCCGGCGGCCAGATAGGCGCCCAGCCTTACTCTGGACGCGTCGGCTATGCGAACCCCGGAGGGGGTCACGTAATTCAGCATAGGAGGGAACCGGTCCAGACAAACGATCATTGCACCGGAATCGAGGAGGGAAGATCTGTTACGGTCGTAATATTCTTTTGTCGTAGGCCCGCGGTTGGTAAAAGCCACTATCGGTAGAAGATCGAAAATTCCCTCAAGACTAATTTCATTAGGCAGTACTAGCCGATGGCTCAGTAGGTGCAGTCGAAGATATGCGTCCGAGGTGGACAGGGGTTTTTCGTCAAGATTAATAACGGTGGTGACCCCGGATTTGAGGACCCCCGTAAGCTTGTTCGGACCCAAGATTTTGGAAAGCGTACTGGGCACTAAGTATGGATCGAAATTTTCGGGTGGGCTTCCCAGTCTGGGATCGGGAAACCATGTGTCGAGGACAATTTTGCTCGCTTGGTCGGTTGTGACAACGCCGTAACCCCAGGCGGAAGAACTTGATTCTTTCATACTCTCTAGGTTATCGGCCAAAGTGGGCCTACTACACTTGCTTTTGTGAGTCACCAGCACGAAATCCTTGACACAGGTCTTCCAATCGCTCAGTTAGCGCAGGATTTGGTTGATATCCCGAGCGTTTCGGGGGATGAGAGGTTGATCGCTGACCGGATAGAGGCTGCGTTGAGAGCAAACAAAAATCTTGAAATAATTCGCGAGGGAAACACCGTTGCAGCAAGAACTCAGCTTGGAAGAGAATCCCGCGTGTCATGGGCTGGTCACATTGACACAGTAGCCCCGAATGCAAATCATGTCTCGGAGATTTTGCCCGGATTCATCTCGGGCAGAGGTTCGGTGGATATGAAATCAGGTATCGCCGCCGGCCTGAAGCTTGCGGTGGAATTGACTAGTCCTCCGAGCGACCTTACCTGGATTTTTTATGATAACGAAGAAGTCGCCAGTGAAAGAAATGGCCTCGGTTTGTTTGCTGCGAAGTATCCTGATTGGCTGGCTACAGACTTAGCTATTCTCGGTGAGCCAAGCAATTCTGCCCTCGAGTTGGGCTGTAACGGAACTCTCCGTTTCGTGGTTTCGACGAAAGGCAAGAGAGCTCATTCAGCAAGGTCTTGGATGGGTTCGAACGCTATCCATTCTGCTTCCGACATACTGAATCTCCTGAAGAGTTACCAGGCCGATGTGGTTGATGTCGACGGGTTAGAATATCGCGAAGGCCTAAACGCTGTATCGATAAATGGTGGTGTGGCCGGCAATGTTATTCCCGACGAGTGTAGCGTGACCGTTAATTATCGCTTTGCCCCAAACAAGTCTGTTGACATTGCGAAATCTATCATGTCAGAAATGTTTGGGCTCTATGATTTCGTCGTTGTTGACGAGGCCCCGGGAGCTTTGCCGAGGACTTCCGAGCCGTTGCTCAGAAAATTTATTGAGGAATCTGGCCTAGCAGTTAGCGCAAAGCAAGGTTGGACCGATGTGGCCCGATTTAGCAGTCTGGGAATTCCGGCCCTAAATTTTGGGCCGGGCGACCCATCCTTGGCTCATTCCGATGACGAGAAGGTATCTGTGGTGGAGGTCGAGAGGTATTTCAAGACGCTTCGGTTGCTGTTGGGCTCTGACGGAAATCGCGGCAATTTTTCTTGACCCGGGTTCTGAGGGATAATAGAGATCGCGGTCTATTTTTAGGAGAGTTGGGTTATGGCAGCGATGAAGCCTCGAACTGGTGATGGACCGATGGAAGCCGTCAAAGAAGGGCGCCTGATAATAGTGAAGGTTCCCCTCGAAGGAGGTGGAAGGCTGGTTGTTTCGGTCAATGACTCGGAGGCTCAAGAGCTTTATGACCAGCTTCAGGGGGCCCTCGGTAAATGAGGGATGCCTTAGTTCAGCTTGACGATGTGAACTAGGCCATCTCCAATTGAATTAACGGTGTGAAAAATGTTCTCTCGGTCCTCCAGAGCCTTGAGTAGCCAGCGGAAAGCCAGGGTTTTGTCGTCCCGCTTGGAGGGATCGGCAACAAGGTCGTCGCCGAGGACTCCAACCACTATTAGGCTTCCTCGGGGTTTCAGGAGCAAAAGACTTTGATCAACGTAAGCTTGGACGTTTTGAAAGTCAGCGTCGATCACAACCAAGTCGTAGCTTGATTCGTTCATTTTTGGTAGTACATCCAAAGCTTTTTCTGTAATAAGGCGAACCCTCGAAGACGGAATCTGTGCTTTCGCTAGCATCTCCCTGACGTTCACGTGGTGATTTTGCTCAGGGTCGATTGAGGTGATGAAGGAATCGGGACACGCGTGAGCCAACCACATTGTTCCCACCCCCAAGCCCGTTCCCAGCTCGATGATGTTCTGGGCATTGATGGCGGTTGCAATAGTGGCGACGTATTGTCCAGCACTTGCTGTCATCGGATCGATACCGTTTTCAATCGAGGCAGACCTTGCCGGCTCAATTTGCTTATCCTCTTGCACGCGCTCCTCAATGAAGCGCCAGGTGAGGTCTTTATCCGACATGGGTTCCTTCAATCTATGGGAGGGGTCTCTGATAGGAAGCCTAGAGCGGCGGGACTCATGTTTCGGTTATTATGAAGGGGTGTCTTTCGGTCTGACTTTCGAAAAAATACTAATAATCGGGATTATTGCAATCTTTCTGGTCGGACCAGATCGACTTCCTCTTCTTTCATCGAAGCTGGCTCGAGTCATTCGTGAAGTCCGAAAATTTTTTTTGGGAGCGAAAACTCAGTTCCGGGAGGAATTTGGTCCGGAATTAGACCAGTTCACGCGACCTGCATCGTACCCGTTCACCAAAGAATCTGAGCGTCGGCGAGATTCCAGGAAAGACGATTTGACCGATGCGGACAGCCGGCACAGTCGAAAAAATGGAGCCGCATCGGAACAACGGAATGATTTTTCTCCCGCTTCATCAGTCCCATTTGATCCGGATGTCTCCTAGCTCTAAAGCAGGCGAATAATTGCCGATGTGCTCTCTTCAAGTTCCCCGGTACCCTCTATTCGGAGGTCAGGATTAATCGGTTCTTCATAGGGAGAATTTACTCCGGTGAAATTTGGTATTTCACCGGCTCGAGCTTTTTTATAGAGTCCCTTAGGGTCTCTTGATTCGCAAACGCTGAGCGCGGTGGCGATGTGAATCTCTTTGAAGTTTGGATCTCCGACTATTTCCCTCGCCCGCGCACGATCCTGTCGATACGGAGAAATTAAACTCGCGATTACGACCAGACCTGTGGATGACATAATTTTCGCAACTTCAGCGGTTCGTCTAATATTTTCAACTCGATCTGCTTCATTGAAACCAAGGTCGCTGTTGAGGCCGGTCCGCAGGCTATCTCCATCTAGAATTGCGACGATCCGACCTGAACGAGTCAGTTTCTCTGCTAAGTGGTCGGCTATGGTTGATTTTCCGGACCCTGAGAGTCCCGTTAGCCAGAGCACCATTCCCGAGCCCCCTGCAAGTTTTTCTCTCTCCTCTGAGCTGAAACTAAATCCGTAAGGCTTGATGTTCCCTGATCGCCGCAGCGAATAATTGACTAGACCTACACCTGCGGTTTGGCCGGTTTCGGGATTAATCAGAATAAACCGGCCAAGTTCGGGTACCGACGAAAATGGCGCCAGCGCGAAATCGTGCTGCGCAGAAATTGCCACCCGGTAGACGCCATTCGGCCTTAGAACTTGGATTTCGCCTGAGCGAGTCCCATAAGACTCAATTTCATATGCACGTGAAATAGTGGTCCGATGTAGTTGGTACCCAAGTTTGGCTAAATACGGACGGCCAATTATTCCTTCTTTTGAATCGAGCCAAATCAGGGTCGCATCCCAATGGTGAGAGGACGTTATTTCCGAATTGTTGGTCAGCACGTTACCTCGCTCGAGATCCCTATCTTCAACAAGTTCGAACGCGATCTCTGACCCGACATCGGCATGCTCAGTCGGTTTTCCGGCCGCTATCAAGTTTGTAACGGTCGCCCTTGTTTCGCTCGGCAAAATAGTCATTTCTTTGTTGTTCTCGAGGGTCCCCCCGAAAACCGAACCCAGGTACCTGCGTTTCCTATCACCAAGCCTTTGGACCATTTGAACCGAGACGACTGTTTCGGTTTCGCCTTGATGCCTGGGCTCGATCTTGTCGAGTTCCTCGAGGAGCGTTGGCCCGGAGTACCAGCGCATTTTTGAGCCTCGCTTAACAACGCCGGGTCCCGCCGAACTGCTGACCGGTATTAGAGACCAATTTGCGTCATGAAAAAATTGGAATAGGGCTTCAATCTCGCTATAAATTTCCTTAAAGACTCGCGATGAATAATCAACCAGGTCAAATTTGTTGGCCACGGTGACAAACCTTCTAACTCCCAACTGGTATGCGATTTCCAGATGTTTTTTTGTCTGGGGCTTTACTCCTGCTGATGAATCAATCACCAAAATCACCACATCGGCGCCAGCCGCGGCTGTCGCCATATTGCGCGTGTACTGTTCGTGGCCCGGCGAATCAGAAAGATGGTACCTCCTGCTTTTGGAGTCAAAAAATCGGTGAGCTACATCGATGGTTATGCCTTGTTCCTTTTCGCTTTCGAGACCGTCCAGCAGATCGGCAAGCCGGGACAGGTCGATTTCGTCTCCAAGAGTTCCAACTAAGTGGTCCGCAGGAACCGAATTCGTGTCGAGCAGGAGCCGAGCTATTAGGGTACTTTTTCCATCATCCACGCTGCCTGCCGTAGTTATCCGAAGGACATCCCGCAACATCAGAAATACCCATCCCGTTTCTTCTGCTCCATACTCGCACCTTGATCAAAATCAATTACTCGCGAGCTCCTTTCCGAACTTTGGGTTCCTTCAAGCTCGTTTACTATTTCTGCAAGATTCGTGGCTTTCGATCTTGTTCCACCGGTGAGGGGGTAGCAGCCCAGCGTGCGAAAGCGGATGTAGTCCAGTGATATTTGCTCACCCTCTCTGAGAGGAAATCGCTCATCGTCCACCATTATAAGAGCGTTATCTCTCTCTACAAATGGTCGCACCGCGGAGAAGTAAAGCGGGACTATAGCGACCTGCTCCCTCTCCAAATATCGCCAAACATCAGTTTCCGTCCAATTGGATATTGGAAATGTCCGCATAGTCTCGTCCCCGGTCAAGACCGTGTTGTACAGATCCCAAAGTTCGGGGCGTTGAGTTTTTGGATCCCATCCGTGTGATTCGTTCCTAATTGAAAAAATCCTCTCTTTAGCGCGAGACTTTTCCTCGTCGCGCCTGGCCCCCCCGAGAACAAAATCGAAACGGTTCGTGTCAAGCACTTTCCGCAAGGCTTGGGTTTTCGTTATGTCTGTGTGAGTGGCGGATCCGAAGTCGAAGGGATTTACGTCTCGTTCGATTGCTTCTGGGTTGGTATAGACAATCACCTCCAAGTCGGGTTGCGCCTCAAGATACTCCCGAAATCGATACATGTCTTGAAATTTCCATCTCGTGTCAATCACAACTAAGGGGAAAGGAATCGGGTCGGGAAAAAAAGCTTTTTGGGCTAATCGAAGCATCGCCATGCTGTCTTTTCCCATGGAAAAAAGCATGGCCGGTTTCGAAGCAACTGCCACCGCTTCCCGAATGATTTTCATACTTTCCGCCTCTAATAGGTCTAAGTAGCTAAAAGACTCTCCGGTAGCTGCCGGGTGTAAATCCCCAGCCCTAAAAGGCCCCGGGGGAAGTAGTGAAGCTAAATTGGTTATAGATTCTGGAAGAGCTAATCGCTCAACTAACGGGCAAATTTTCCCGGCCGGAATCAGACCAAATTTCCCCCCGTGTTCGTCCAGAACCCTGCCAATTGCGTCAATAGTTTGGCCTTCGTTCTCGCGAACGGCCTGCCAAATGAGTCGCCCTTTCGTATTTGCAAGCACAACCACATCAAGACCTTCGAGCTTAATTAGCTGAATTATTTCGAGAGGCAGTCTTTTTTTCTTGAGCCAATTTCGGGTGGCTGGAATAATAAGACGATTTATGGCGTCACCTCTCGAATTCCTGACATCGTCGAGAGAGGAAATGACTGAAGACTGGAAGATATTGTTCAGAGCCCGAAGTACTGTCCGAGTTGACTGGTCTGAGCCCGATTTCTTAAGGGACTCCTGAATCTTGTTCGCTGACCACACGTTACCATTGAGAGCCGTTGCGAGAATTTCGGCTTGTGTCACAATAAAGAATCTTATCACTTAAAATTTTTTTTTTTTCATAAAATAACAAAAAATTGACTTTTTTTGCTTTTTGCGTCACTGTATGGGAGTGGAATTCGATTTTGTTTTGGCAATCAGTGCCGGAATTATCGGGATATTGGTTGGGCTGACCGGAGTGGGCGCTGGGGCGCTGATGACTCCACTTCTTATTTTTTTTGGAGGATTTCCTCCCGCTGTCGCCATCGCAACAGACCTTCTATACGCGTCGATCACAAAGTTGGTGGGGGGCCTAACCTTTCTTCGCCACGGAAATGTTGAATGGCGCTTGCTTCGTCCACTTTGGGCGGGCGGCTTATTAGGCTCTTTCGTTGGAGTGTTTTTAGTTTTTTCTGTTATCGAGCGCCCGTTCGGCTCAAGATTACTCCAATTGGCGCTTGCTTCCATCGTTGTGATTGCTGCCTTAGCCCTTGTCCGTCGCAGCTTTCGGGGTGAGACAGCGCAGGTTTCTTCCCGAAGCTCACGTGACGGCGCCAAAGCTGGGCTAGCTTTTGGTGGCTCAGCTGGTATCGGGTTTGCTATGTCTCTAACTTCAGTTGGAGCTGGAGCACTCGGTATGGCGTTACTTTCGAAAATATCTGAAAAAAATGCGTCACCTCGCTCCCTAGTAGGTACGGATCTGCTGTTCGCCGTTCCTCTGGCATTAATTTCTGGCGCGTCATATTTTTTCGGGGGCCTAGTGAACATTAATTTGTTGGCAAACCTCCTGTTAGGGTCCCTACCAGGAGTGCTTGTAGGAAGCTTGTTATCCCGCAAAACTTCGCCACGGAAGCTTCAACTTGCCATAAGTTTCGCGCTAATTCTCGTCGCTATCTTAATGGTTCTAGGTGCCCTAACTGGTTAGACGATCGGGAGTTTTTTCCCAGAAATCGAATCCTTGCGCAAAACCACCAAGTTCGCAATCTCCAAAATAGCTTGAGATGCCGCGGCCCCAGGCTGACTGATCACTAGCGGAATTCCAAGATCGCCGGACTCCCGCAATTCGCTCGACAGTGGAACTCTGCCTAGTAAAGAAGTCTCAAGAAAATCTGCCGCAGTTTGCCCGCCTCCTGACCCAAAGATGTCGAGAATACTTCCATCCTGTTGGGTGGCCGACGACATGTTCTCGATTACCCCTAAGATTCGTTGCCCCGTCTTTCGTGCTACATCACCAGATCTCCAGGCTACCTCGGCTGCCGATTTTTGCGGTGTAGTCACGACAATCACTTCGGCTTGGGGGAGCAATTGCCCTGCTGAGATCGCGACGTCTCCGGTTCCCGGCGGTAAATCTAAAAATAAAAAATCAATTTCGCCAAAGTAGGCCTCGGTGAGAAATTGTTCGACAGTTCTGTGAAGTAGGGGACCTCTCCAGGCGATGGACTGGTTTTTTTCGAGGAACATGCCAATCGATAAAACCTTCATATCTGCGGCAACGGGAGGCAGAATCATGTCGTCGATTCGGGTGGGTTTTACCCCCTCGATTCCGAGGAGGCCGGGGATTGAGAAGCCGAAGACATCTACATCCAGAATTCCAACGTTGAACCCCCGTGCGGCGGTGGCTGCCGCCAGGTTGACGGTCAGAGACGATTTTCCAACTCCTCCTTTTCCGCTGCTCACGGCTATCACTCGGGTCAAGGTTTTTTTCGCTAGGCCACCATCTGAATTTTTGTCTGACCTCAGTCGAGCAACCAGCTTTTTTCTTTTACCGGGATCCATAACCCCGATTGCTAAAGCAAGTTTTCGGTCACCTACGATGCCGTCCAGAGCTGAGCGAACCTCTGACTCGATTTTTTCCGCGGCGGGACATCCGACTATTGTAAGCACAATTTTTACTGCAAGATTGTCTTCGGTGATATCTATGTTGTCGACCATGTCGAGTTCTGTAATCGGCCGACCAATCTCTGGGTCGACCACGGCAGAAAGGGCCGCCAAGACCACCTTTTCACTTAAGTTCACGGAAACTCCTTTTCCCCACTAGCAACACTATTCCAGGAGGCAGCAAGAATAGTAGAGCGAAAAATAGGCGGGTTGGTCAGTTCGGTAGGGCAAACGCATATCCGTGGCTCTTGACTGCCGAATGATGTTTTGATTTTTTAGTTTTTCGCGATCCGAACTCACGATGAAAGCGATTTTACCTCCCCGACTCGCGGGATATTCTGCGACTCTTATTTTGGCGATCCCCCAAGACTTCGGTGAGGATGATTCTGGGAATAACTGTTACTGTGTTTGCAGACGAAATCCAACCTAATTACCGCCGAAACAACCGGCTAACGGCCGAAACTGACGAAGTTGTTGTAACCTCACAACAACATTCTCGGGCGCCAGTGGGGCCAACCGTTGACCGGTCTGATTGAGAGGGATCATGGATGATTTAAACGCTGGAGATCTGCGAGAAGTTATTGGTGCGGGAGACGTCGAGGGGATCGTCAATTGGCTCGAAGGCAGAGCCCCTCATGACATTGCCGAAGAGTTTTCCCGACTTGATTCGGTGCAGGCCACGATAGTCTGGCGAGTTTTGAACAGGGACCGAGCTTTAGAGGTCTTTGAGGAGCTTGGCTCACGACAACAGCAAGAATTGTTGAATGGCATGAGAGATCAGGCTTTCCGGGACATTCTTGAGTCGATGGACCCAGAT
>MDTG01151289.1_pt1 | contig 10033 bp, 7 predicted proteins | sample 811421 | NCBI WGS metagenome assembly MDTG01 (sample SAMN05326645, study PRJNA326480) | marine metagenome | isolation source: seawater | place: Pacific Ocean: South East | collected 2011 | reverse complement strand
GTAGTAGACTTTCAAATAGCATCTTCTGAATTGCACAGGGAATTGATTTCTCTTGTGGATGATGAAACGGAGGATGGGGATACGCTTTGCATTGTTTGTGGGACAAAGCGGTTTGAAAAAAAATCCCCATAAGCCTTTAAAGCCTGGAAAAATGAAAGTATAAAAATTAATAAGAATCGATAAAAAGTGAATAATGAGACTATTAAAAAGCAGGAAAATGGCGCTAAAAATGAAAAGTTGTTGGATTTGACTCCAATGGAAAGTAAAGCAATCACAACCACCAGACCTGATATCGACTCGACGGAAATCGCCGAGATGAGGAATGGCGATACTTATAAAAGCACGTCTTTTCAACTAATGCACACAATTCAACAATTGAATTCTACTGCAGACCGTTTGGATGATTTCCGGGTTTTGTCTAGGTTTCATCTTCTTGGATGGATAGTTACGTTGATTTCATGCCCAATAATACTTCTGGCGGCGAGCTTTTATATGCCAGATAGCTGGAAATTAAATGCTGTAACAATTGTAATGGGCACAGAGAATTCATGGGACGCGGGTCATCTTATACTATCGAAGGCGGATCATAAAATTTATCAACGATTAATTACAGCCGAGACAATTTCCAAAGATAATAAAAAAGAATTAAAGAAATGCCTCGGGTTAGCAGATGCAACGAATGGACCCGTTAATTGTGAACTCATCGTTCGGTCAGTTTCTGATGATTAGTGAGTATGAGTACAATTTTAGATAAAAACTGAGTTAAGAAATATGAGAAAATCGTTCAATTTGGGGAGTGTGTTAACGTTAGGGCTCATTGCTTTGGGGGCGGTCTTTGGTGTCTCAGATACATTTATTTCCCTTGATTTTTTGCGACAAGATATACCCTACGAACAGAAAATGTTAGCGCAGATAAGGCTGATTATTCTAGGTTTTACCATTTTTGTTTTTTATTCAGCTTTGGCAGATTGGACATCATTCATTATTTTTTATGGAATTTATGGATCACTTATAACCGTATTAGTATTGGCCACTATCCTTATCAATATTGGTGATTTATATAACGCGCTAGGTGGATTTGAAGTGTTTTCTCTTCTTTCAATAATTCCCGCGCCATATCTGTTCTCGGTGAAAAGTTTATACAAAAATAAAACGTATTCTGATGAACAGGATATTCTTATTGAAACTGAAGCACCTTACCCAATAGATCATATCCCTACAGACCAAAATTATTTTCAATCAGATGTCATAGACAATAACTTTATTGACCCATACAAATCAGTTCAAACGACTTCGGTAGAAGGACGAGAGGCGCCGGATAATACGAATAAAGATAACGAACCCTCCTTGCCATCCTCTGAGAACGTAGTCGCTGCTAAGGATGAGTCGAAATCAATAGTGGATAATAACGATACACCGTCAAACCAAGGTTCATTGTATGCTGAGGGAGGGAGAGAGAGTTCTAACAACGACGCGACTGATGAGCCATTTGAAGCGGTAAAACCTGCAGAGAAGACGTCAAATATACTCCAGGCTCGTTCAGGAAATAGCGCAGAAACGACTATGTCCAACCTACGTTATATGGCGGGGCTCGAAACCGATAAAGAGAGTAAAAAAATAGATAGCCTTAAAATAGAATCGAATGAACTTGTTTATGATAACGAGATAAAATTTGGTGTTAGCGGCGGTGGTGATTTGATAACAAGAACATTGGAAGATGCGCTTCCTCTCGACACAAAAACATCCGAAAGTGACGAAAATCAAATCGTAACGATCGGACGGAAGGACTCCCTGAAGACCCTTTATGAAGCGGGGTTGATTGGAGAAGCGGAGTATAAACTCCATCTGCAAAGTAAAAAATAAAATCGCTTCATCCGATAACGTTTTTAATCGCTTTATCGAGTTTCAATTTTGATAGTGCTTGATCAACAATCTCGCTTCGCACATCGTGTAATAATTCCCTAACCTCAGCCTGGTGTTTTGATTCCTTTCGGCAGTGTCCTCCGATTTTTTGGACATTTTCAAGGATCTTCGCTTCAATCTCCATCTGTTTTTCGAGTTGATCAAACAGTTGAGAAAAATTTTGTTGCAGATGTTCTTGAGTTGAGTGATTGAGACGGTCTGTTTTTTTCTGCATAACGTAAAAAATGAGTAGATGCATTGAGATCGTTATAAAAAAACCAACTAATAGGATTACGTTGGTTTGGGATGAAAATATTTCCAAAACTCTCTCCGTATATAAACTTGTTAGATGCTAACTCGTTATGCCTAACCACCCCGTTTTGCTTCAGGTTCTTTATCCTAATTTTTTGCACTAGATGCAATTCGGAATACCTCGAATCTAGTGTTATCTAAGGAAAGCAGACTAAAAGCTACCTTCTTAGCTTCCATTCTCGTGGTATATTGACCAATGCGCATGAATACCATTGATCGGTTATCATCATTATCACGAACATTAACGAGGTAAGCGTTATGGCCAAGAGCGTTTAAACGATTTATGTGCAGCTGTGCCAATTTAAGACGTATAGGCTGAGTAGTTGATAAAGTGTATTTTGGTGGTACTGCTGAACGGAGTAATGAAGAATCTGTGTCGGTGACCGTTGCTGTTTCAGAATTTCCTTCTTCGTTATCCGCCTCTAATGTGACAGTTTTTCTCCTTGACTTTCTAGATAACAAAACATGGCCAATTGAGTTTGGCGCATAATTTCCCTTTATGGTGATGTCTTCAATTGTGTCTGGCGTATCGGTCTTGGGGGTGCTGCCCTGTGAGTCGGCTGATTTTTTATCTTCGCTATTTTTCTCGCTCTGAGGCTTAGCCTTAGGATTATCCTTTTGAGAAGCTTTCTCATCCGCTAACGCCGTTTCTTCGGCATTTTTAGAAGAATTTTCCTCCGCCTTCCGTTCAAGGCTCCCATTTGAATCTGTTTTTGTTGTCTTGTTATCGGAGGGGGCGTTCCTCTGGCCAACAGCTAGACCACCAAAAAAAGCGAATATCAATGCCAATATAACAACGATGATTAAAACTACGATTTTCCATCTCTCTGTCATTGAATGAACCTCGTGGTGCTCTCTTGATTATTTAAAGATTAACATAGACCGTTCGATAATATTTTTGGTTAATACAGTTTCAAACATCCAATCATTTAACATCATTTTTACTTGCTCCTGTGCTATCGGCACCCATTAATTTGAGTATATTCGTTCTTTGCCATTCGTCATCTACAAACATAGTAATCACGTCAGCGAAAGTCATCTTTTTAAAGGACACCGCTCGTCTCAATAAGTATGGTGTAGGACTATTAGGATCTGATTCCATCAAATACTTTGTTATCTTTTCGAGTAGTTCATAGGCCTCATCGCGGGAGTTAATTTCCCCTGTTATAATAGTGGATCTACCAGTGGGCTTTTTCCCAAACTCATTTTGTACTACTGGCCGATTAGATGTTTGATCTATCTCAGGGGGTGAATTTTCTTCTTCATTGTCGGCGGAATCTTGCTCTAGCAATTCTGCTTCAGATTTAATCCGGTCTGCGTATAATATATTAAGCCTCTGATGTACTTGACTTAAATTATCTTTTAACGGAGAAAAACTTGGGCTAAATTCAGCCATTTTTTGAGAGATGACATCATCTAGTTTTGAAAATAAGCTGCTTGCCTTTTCGAGTAATTGAAAAGTTTCGCTTAACCATTCGGTTGATGTGTTAGTTACACTATCATCAAAGCCAATAATAGAAGGTTTGTTGCGAGCCTTTAATTGTTCCTTAATCCTGTCACTCTCTCCGAGATGTCGTTTCTTGTCTTCCCGCGACAGTTTCGCAACTTTAAGATAATCCAAATAACTATAGACCTCTGCATCAGAGGTGGGTGACGTTATATTTTGCTGCAATAACGCGGTTGCCACTTTATCCGCATACCATTCGAGTATGAGCATCCTAGCTTCAATATCGTCCTTGTCATTTATTCTTGGATGCAACTCATCCCAAAAGTTATCAATCAAAGCCGTTATTAGATCTAAACTCACATTAAAACCGTTAAACCCATATTGTTGGATTAGTCCTTCGCCCAGAATCGCCGCAACACGCAGGTCTTTTGATTTTTCTGTTAAAGTGTGTGTCCCAATTGCAATTACATCGCTCCAGCTCGCTTCTTTTAGTGGTCTATCCCAATCCCCGCGTGGAAGGCCGGAGTTTTCAGATCTTCTGGCTTCCAACATCTGTTCGTGTGTTCCCTCGTACATCAGAGAGATCCCGCCTGGATCATCCCCGGGGATTGGTTTTATAAGATTCGTTATATCTGGCAGGAGACTCATTATTTAAATGACTCATAGAGAGGAGCCTGTACTGGCAGCGTGGGAAATTCCAATCGTTTTGTCCCCATAGCTGAGGAACCGTATATCCGCAAGGCTATAAAAAATTTTGCTTTCCCTTTGTATATTTGTTCTTTCGCATCTGTTTTTTTCGGGGTCTGGATTACCGGTACCTCGAATCTCAAGATGTGGTAATTATTTTTCTCGCTTTTGGACGTTTCGAGTACATTGGCTCTGTTTCTATCGATCGCAGAGAATAGTGCCCATTCGTTAGCGTAAGTGAATGTTGCGGTTCTACCATTAACGGAAAGATCGGAACGCTTTGAATCTCTTTTCGGTCTGTGGTCTGAATCTAAAGCCCAGGTGAAAGATATTTTGATTTTATTACCAGGGGACCATTGTACACGTTGCCCTGGTTGATAAAGTGACGCCGTTCGTGTTCCAGAGGTTAATTTCCATTCAATAATTTGATCGCTTTGGGATTCATACTCCCTGTTTACACGAAATTCTGGCTCTAAAGTCCATGAAGGAGCTGCTTCTATTTCGTCAGGGTTCGATGCTTGGGCAAAAACATAGGCAGCTTTATCCATTTTAGTGATAAAATTATCAATGGGATTACGATCTTCCTCAGGCCAAAACATCAAAGGGTCACCGCCTCCTAAATTCATAAAGTTATTAAACTGAAGGAAGTAGGATTGGATAGTCTGGGCAGAAACGGACTTTCCATAAAAGCTTCCAAGAGAAAAGGGCTGATTACCAGCTAAAACTTTATTAAAATTATCGCTCAGATCTTTATAGCTCGAAACAAGACTAGCCATCTGTATCATTTCGCACCTATTAATCATGCCTTCATGTAAATTGATTAGTCTCTCCTCAAACCAACTTACATCAGTGGGGTTCTCCACTTGCATCGGTTCAATAGATTCACAATCTATTTTTGTTAAGTAATCCAGTATAAATGTCTCTAGTTCTAATATAGGGTTTTTTGCCTGCATGGTTTCGTATGCATTGAGGTCATTCATAATGCTTAGCCACGTGCTTAATTCATCAATCGCAACCACCGCTCGAGAAGTCTCTTGATCCAATAAAAAGTCTAGAGCGGGAGCAGCATATTGGTTCGCCAAAAAGGAAACTCGTTCTCTTTGAAAATCCACATAGGATGGAACTTGGCTGTTATTCCGTATTCCAACAAGCTGTTGCATTGGAGGTGTGATACCATCCCATTCATCCAACCGTTCTTGCCTCACCGCGTATGGGCGCGATCCTTCCAACAACTTACTTGCATTCATTAAAACATCAATCGCTTCAGATACCACTAATTTACTCGAGTTTTGGTAAATTTTTTCAGAACCGGTTTGCAGTAAAATATCAAATAGCTCCTGCAACGGCTTTATTGCTTTCCCAAAATTTGCAACGCGATCTCCCAAAGCACTTTCCATTGAAGCCATATCTGTGGAAAATGGGATGCGGCGGAATTTTATAGCTATGCTTATTTGACTTGCTATTCGCTTGGCGACTGAGTGTCTCGTTAATTCATTGACAGTCTCATTAAGGGAGCCTTCCCCACCTTGATTCGTCTCTTTGGGGGCAAACAAGTCCTGATAACCGCGTGCATCCTCCAGGGCATTTTTGAGAACTTGTATATCCCAGATCACATACTGCCCCATAGGGGCGCTGGTTGGGATATCTTCCTCAATATTAGAGAGATTACTGGCGACTTTTATATTATTTCTCTTGTCTTGCTCCTCAGCTCTTTCCAGTTTCTGATATAATTCCTCCAGATGATCAGAGAGGGCTAGACGACCATCTTTTACTTCGATAACGGCACCAACCGCCGGCATTGGGTACTCTAGGAACCTTTTACGGCCTTCAAAATGAATTCTATTAAAAATTCTTATCATCCTGGCTCGTATTTCACCGCCCAGTAACAGCCTAGACTCAGCTTGTTTTAATCGAGCTTCGAATTCGTCTGGGAGTTCGGCATCTTCTTTGGCAAGCCAGTCGTAACGCCCTGAGTTAAGATTTGCTCTTATGTTTGCGAGTGCCATCTTCATTTTATCAAGTCGTTGGTAATCGCGTTTCGACACACTAGCTTCATTATACCCGATGTCTACGCTGTTAGAGAGATCCATCAATTGGTCCACAAGGCCATCGCGAGAGATCCAATTCAGGATAAAATCCTCCCATACTATTTCCATTCGGTTTTGCGCGGCTGGTTGCAGGTTCTGCAAATCCACTATGGATATTTTATTTTTCCGTCCTCCGAATAAAGTTGGGGTAATAGCCTCAATAAACTGTGGCGTTAAGTTTAGATCATACAGATACTCAGAAACTGTTCGCAGCGCTATGGTATCTTTATCTGGTTGTATTCTCTGGTACCTATCTACCATCCTCTCAAAGGTTAATAGTGTTTCGAGGTAATTATCTATAATAGAATAATCTGGGGCGGATGAGTTGTTGTCAAAAGTAGAATTTTTAGATAGGACGACAGGGGCTTTTGAATTGTAATAATAAATAAACGATTTTTCAGTTTGCCCCGTCAAATTTGTTATCTGTTCCCCTCGATCGGTTAGCCATAGAAACATTTCTTTGTAAAGTAAGCGATCGTAGGAAAGGTTTATAATTTCAATCACTCGGTCATTTAGACTATCAAACCACGTGGTAGGCACGGTTAACAACTCTAAATCTCCGTCACCCATCATCTCAAATTTATTCATAACCGCCATGCCTTCCTTGACGGACATTAAATCTGATGAGGTTATGCCATCGAGGCGAGCTAATCGAAGTTGTTCTGCTGAGGAAGAAATCGCATTCATCGCTGAGGAAAGATTGCTCGAAGTTTCGTCTAGGTAATGCCAAGAATGTGTTAAACCAAATATCGATAAGAATACTGTTGCGACTACTCCAAACTGTGCCAATCGCACTCTTTTATTAGTTGAGAGCATATTAAGATTGAATGGATAAGCTAAAGCGAATTCTGGGAAAATCTTGCGTTCCAGAAGATTCGTTACAAAGTTGCCTGTGTTGGGATTAACTGTTCCCCCTACAGCCGAACCACCATTTGAACTGGCCGTAAAATAAATACCCCTTAACGTTGCAGACTTATTAAAGTTAGAAATTCTCAGGATTTTACTTAACAGTAATTCTAGAGAGGATCCAATTCTCTCAAGTGTTGTTGGAAATAATACAGCATCGCGATGATCGTAACCCTTGGGTGGGCTAAGTGTTAAAATTTCCGAGATAGAGTCTTGTAGCCTTTGAACCAAATCTGATAGTGCCTCGTGACACCAATTGGAACTATACGTAGCGTCTGGTGGATAAGGGCTGGACCAGCCAAAGGCATCGGCCTGATACTCCGCAGGGATGAGACTTGCGGTCGCCTTAAAACCGGTCATTGCCTCCGATTTAGTTATAATAAAATATATAGGTAGGCTCATCCCAAGACGAGACTGTAGTTCGCCAATACGGCGATGAATAGTCTCTCCCATCTCAGCCAACTTCATTTTGTCCCTATCGGTGTTATCTAAACAAAGTTCCGCAGGTATCGTGATTATCAACCCGTCAACCGGTCGTTTGGGGCGAAACCGCTGGAATAAATTTATAAGGGTGTTCCAACCTCGTGCTTTTTTGTTGGGGTCGTTTCCCTCAAAAACGAGATCTCCTCTTAAATCCAGCACGGTAGCCCTATCAAAAATTTTCCAATCACACGGACTGCCTCCGGTAACCTGTCCCAACTTTGTTGATAAACCTGAATTATCTAAAAGGTCAGTCTTTCCGGAGCCCGATGGGCCCAACATAACGAATACGGGGTTGGAATAGCGGAAGTTACTCCCAGGAAAGAAATCGGCCATAGACTTGTGGGCTGCGATAAAAGAGGACCGCATGGATTGTGCTAAGTAATTTAACCGTGTATCGGGGTCATCAGTTTTTGGAAGCTTTGCGCGTCTAACTCCATAGCGCCATATCTGGATAAAAACATATATTAATATCAACAGGAACAAGACCGCCAAGACAATAATTAACCAAGTCGGAGAATTGGCGATAGCTCGGCCTGCGTTAAGAAGCCATGTCATTCTGCAAACCTCATCACGGATTGAGCTGTATCGTTAAATCCCGAACTTGTCTGTCAAGATCGGTTACTGAGAGATCCCAGATTAAATGCGAACCAAGAATGTAGAGACCCACTACAACAGCTATCGATATTACCCAAGGGCGCAGATAGGGCATAAACCTTGGCGCCCCTCCAGTTTGGTTGTATTGATATACTGTGCCTAGGAATGTGGTGCCCGCTTCTTCTAAAGAAGGGTCTCGGTCGCGGATCAGCGCGAATAGACGCCTCTTGTAGGAATTTATTTTTTCTTCGGATCCTGTGCCTCTGAACCGCCCCTTAAAGCCGAGATTCAGAGCCATTAAATAAACGGTAGCGAGATCGCTTCGGCCCAACTCGTAGGCAGCCAAGCCGTTATCTATATCCTCAAACAATTCTTCACCTGCTGATTGAGTCCCAAATAATCGAACCTCTAGGGGATTTTTAAGCCATTGGTCCCGTCCATCCCATGCATGATCCAGCATCATTTCATCAGCAAAAGCAGCAAAAACGTATATGACACGTTGGTAAAGTTTCAAACCATACTGACCGCCTCTGGTTGAAAAATCTTTTCCTCGCTCCTCAAGAGCATTCATTAAGGTTGTTACAATTGTATTGATGCGAGCTGAATTACGCGCCGTCAACACGGCGTTCCCGACTTCTCCGGTGTTTTCGGTGGAGGTCGTCTCATCATAAACCTCCAAAGTTGATTTTTGACACGACTGTACCGTCTCAAAATAAAGACGAAATTGGCGTGTGACATCGAGTTTTATATTCTGCGACACAATCGAATCCCTAAATCTGATTTACGGTATATAATGCAAGCTCAAGCGGCTTTAAATCGCCCATGGCAGGCAGTACATTCATGATTCTAAAGTCAGAATCTTTTTCGAATGTTTCTTCAGTGAGGGTTATTGAGAATAAAATTGTCTCTCTAGTTTGTAATAAGTCCATTGCAGTAACTCGTTCTATACGCTGTCGTTGGGCTCCCCGAACCCTTTTTTCTATCATTTCTTCTATCTTTGGACCACTGCCAATGATTGCTGACTCCATCCAAAGCATAGCATCAGACTCACTCTGGCTTGGTTTCATTCTCACGCCAAGCACCCACGTTGAAATTGTTTCATCAGGGAGTTGTTGAAGTGAAAATCCATCATCTATTCCTTCGAACACGATGACCCGGTAGCGTTCCTGAACGTTATCCAGGCAGCCTTGGATGAAAGAGATTATATCATCAAAACCTTTGAGCGAGATCACATGGTCGTATGGATGGATCCTAGGTGGAATGGTATTCCGATTTAAAATTGATAATGCGCCCATCAAGTCTGCTAAAGCTGTATAGATTGAAAATGGGTGTGCCATAGAGCTGCCCAATAATAATTCTAGTTTCGGAAGACCACTGAGTATTGCCGCTAACCTATCCCGAGCATCGTTTGCATCTGGGTCATTCCCCTCAGCCTGCAGTCCTTGAACTCTTTGGTGTAGGAAGATCGCCTTTTCCCTCACGCGTTTGGCCAAACTTTCGAGCTCTTGGCCTATTACAGACTGTCCATCAATGCAAAGTGTTGGGGGTATGTATCGTGTAAGGCTATAAGTTTCATCGCGACAAGTTATCTCGGCTATGGGCAAACTTATAAACT
>MDTG01055881.1_pt1 | contig 10033 bp, 10 predicted proteins | sample 811421 | NCBI WGS metagenome assembly MDTG01 (sample SAMN05326645, study PRJNA326480) | marine metagenome | isolation source: seawater | place: Pacific Ocean: South East | collected 2011 | reverse complement strand
GGAAGATATTCTTACCATTCTCACTAATCTGGGTTGTTCTTACTGCGGGGTACTTACTATATTTTGATTTATTACCGGTAATATAACTATGAAAATTAGCAGAATATTTAAAACAGTATTGATGTTAGATTTCCTTTTAGGATTATTAATAGCTATAAAAGAGGTGTTTAAACCAAAAAAAACTATTAATTATCCATTTGAAAAAGGAAAAATAAGCCCACGTGCTAGAGGAGAGCATGCTCTCAGAAGATATCCCAATGGGGAAGAGAGATGTATTGCATGCAAACTTTGTGAAGCGGTATGCCCTGCTCAAGCTATTACAATTGAATCTAAAGAAAGATCTGACGGAAGTAGAAAAACAACAAGATATGATATTGATATGCTTAAATGTATATACTGTGGTTTATGTGAGGAATCTTGCCCTGTTGATGCAATAGTGCAGGGACCAAATTTTGAGTTTGCAACAGAGACTCGTGAGGAACTTTATTATAATAAAGAAAAATTGCTTGAAAACGGCGACAGATGGGAAAGTGTTTTAGCTGCAAATATCAAAGCTGACAATCCATATAGATAATGATAGCTCACGCAATTTTTTTTTATATATTTTCATTTATTGCTATTGTTTCTGCTATAATGGTTACTGTATCCAAAAATACTGTACATTCAGTTTTTTTTTTAATTTTAGATTTTATAAGTATTTCCTGCCTTTTTATTATGATAGGTGCTGAATTTCTAGGCATGATTATGTTGATTGTTTATGTCGGTGCGGTAGCAGTATTATTTTTATTTGTTGTTATGATGTTAAATGTTGCAAAACAAAAAAACACATGGTTTAAGTCATCTTCAAATTTATCCCATATACCAATAGGATTATTTGTTAGTTTAATTATTTTCTTTGAATTAATAATTGTTGTTGGTGGTTGGAAATATAAACCCGAATTAGCAAATACAATTTCTTTAAGTTCTCCTGAAATTTCAAATACCCATTCAATAGGATATGTGTTGTATACTGAATATATTCATTTGTTTCAGTTGTCAGGAATGATTTTACTAGTAGCAATGATTGGAGCGATAATTCTAACATTCAGACAAAGAGAAGGTTTAAAAAGACAGAGTTATTTTAAACAAATTTCAAGAGAAAGAGCAGATGGTGTAGAGTTGATAGACGTGGAAAAAAACAAAGGGGTTAAAATAGATGTTTGAGATTGGATTAGGTCACTACTTAACTTTAGGTGCAGTGATATTTACAATTGGAGTAGTGGGAATTTTTTTAAATAGAAAAAACATTATAGTTATTTTGATGAGCATAGAGCTAATACTTTTATCTGTTAATATAAATTTAGTTTCATTCTCAATATTTATTAATGATTTAAGTGGGCAAATATTTACATTATTCATCCTTACAGTAGCTGCAGCAGAGGCAGCTATCGGGTTAGCGATAATTGTTGCTTATTACAGGAATTCTGGAACAATAAGAGTCGAGGAAATAGGTAAGCTTAAAGGTTAATATGGAATATTTCATTTTATTTTTACCTCTTTTGGGATCATTTATCTCAGGTTTTTTTGGCAATAAAGTTGGAGAAAGACCATCTGAAATTATTACTAGTTTATGCACCTCAATATCAGCAATTTTATCTATAATTATTTTTATAAATGTAATTACGCAAGATTATGAAAATAATTTAATTATTTTCAAATGGATAAATTCAGGATCATTAGATGTGAATTGGTCTATAAAAATTGACACATTATCAGCAGTTATGTTAGTTGTGGTCACTTTTATTTCCTCACTAGTACATATTTATTCAATAGGTTACATGTCACACGACCCAGATAAACCAAGATTTATGTCTTATTTATCTTTGTTTACTTTTGCCATGCTCACGTTAGTTACCTCTGATAATTTTCTTCAACTATTTTTTGGCTGGGAAGGAGTGGGATTATGTTCTTACTTATTAATTGGTTTTTGGTTTAAAAAACAAAGCGCAAATGCGGCAGCAATAAAAGCATTTGTAGTAAATAGAGTAGGTGATTTTGGATTAGCTTTGGGTATATTTTTAATTTTCTATTTTTTTGGTACATTAAACTACGCTGAAGTTTTTGAGCAAATCCCAAAATTAGTTGAAAAAAATATTAATTTTATTGGTTTTAATGTAAACGCCATTGATTTGATCTGTTTATTGCTTTTCATTGGAGCAATGGGTAAATCAGCTCAAATTTTTTTGCATACTTGGTTGCCTGACGCTATGGAGGGGCCTACACCAGTTTCTGCATTAATTCATGCAGCAACAATGGTTACCGCTGGAGTATTTTTAGTTGTTAGGTGTTCCCCTATTTATGAATTTTCAGAGTTGGCTTTATCTATAATTACAATTATAGGGATGACAACAGCATTATTTGCAGCAAGCATAGCTTTAGTTCAAAATGATATTAAAAAAATCATAGCATATTCTACTTGTAGTCAACTTGGTTATATGTTTTTTGCAGCAGGTGTAGGAGCTTATAACGTTGCAATGTTTCATTTATTTACACACGCTTTTTTTAAAGCATTATTATTCTTAGGTGCAGGTTCAGTTATACATTCATTCCAAGATGAACAAAACATAAATCATATGGGAGGTGTTTGGAAAAAAATGCCATTTACATATGTAACAATGTTAATTGGAACTCTAGCTCTTACTGGGTTCCCTTTTTTATCTGGGTTTTACTCAAAAGATGCAATTCTAGAATTTGCATATTTAAGTGGTAATACGGTAGGTTATTACGCAGCAGGTATAGGAATATTTACAGCATGTATAACATCTATTTATTCTTGGAGATTAATTTTTAAAACGTTTCACGGTGAATATAATAATTCGAAAATCAATATAAGTTCAATTCACGACTCTCCTTTAGTAATGTTGATGCCTCTTATAATTTTATCTGTAGGAGCTTTAGGTGCAGGTTTTTTCTTTAAGGAATTATTCATAGGTCAAAATAGTTCATTTGTATTTTGGAAACAATCAATAATGTTCTTAAATCCACTTAGCCAGGATCATCCACCATATTGGTTTTTATTTTTAACTCCAAGTCTAGTTACAATATTAATACCGATTTCATATTATCTATTTTGTATTAATAAAAATTTGATGACTCAAATTTCTCAAACTAATGAACCACTTTATAATTTTCTTAAGAATAAATGGTATTTTGATGAACTTTATGATTTTTTATTTGTAAAAACCTCTAAATTTTTAGGAAACTTTTTTTGGAAAAAAATAGATGGTCTAGTTATTGATAGATTTGGCCCTGATGGAATTTCTAATTTAATAAAAAAACTTTCTTTTAAAGCAGTTAAATTTCAAAATGGATTTATATATCAGTATGCATTTGTAATGCTTATTGGTTTTTCAATATTGCTTACATTTTTAATAGTAAAATAATGGATATACCAATTCTTTCTTCACTTATATTGTTACCTCTAATAGGCGCAACATTTATTTTTTTTACAAAATCTAATAATGACAAATACGAAAGTAGTAAATATGTAGCTCTTTTTATATCTATTGCTAATCTATTATTAGCATTATATTTATGGATAATATTCGATAAGACGTCTACAGATTTTCAATTTGTAGAGAGCCGAATTTGGATACCAGGTTTTATAAATTACAAAGTTGGTATAGACGGAATTTCAATCTTATTTGTTGTATTGACAACATTTATTACCCCTCTTTGTATTATCTCAGTAAATAATAGTATTAAAAAACGTCTTAAAGATTTTCTTATTGCTATTTTAATAATGGAATCGTTAATGATTGGTGTTTTTTGCTCTTTGGACCTTGTTGTATTTTATCTTTTTTTCGAAGGTGGATTAATCCCTATGTTTTTAATAATTGGAATTTGGGGTGGAGAAAGGCGTGTTTATTCAGCTTTTAAATTTTTCTTATACACATTATTAGGCTCAGTTTTAATGTTAGTAGCAATTATATCTATTTATTGGATGACTGGAACTACTGATATTGTTCAAATTTATGAAATTGGAATAAATGAAAAGTATCAAAATATTTTATGGTTGGCCTTTTTTAGCTCATTTGCAGTTAAAACACCAATGTGGCCAGTCCATACTTGGCTTCCAGATGCTCATGTTGAAGCACCTACCGCTGGATCTGTTTTATTAGCCGCTATACTTCTTAAAATGGCCGGATATGGATTTATAAGATTTTCTTTAGGAATGTTTCCATTTGCATCAGAATACTTCATTCCATTAATATATACATTAAGTTTAATTGCAATAATTTATACTTCTCTAGTTGCTTTAATGCAGGAGGATATGAAAAAATTAATAGCATATTCATCTGTTGCTCATATGGGTTTTGTGACATTAGGTATATTTACTGTGAATCAACAGGGAATTGAGGGTGGCATTTTTCAAATGATAAGCCATGGTCTTGTATCTGCAGCATTATTTTTCTCTGTTGGTGTAGTTTACGAGCGAATGAATACTAGATTAATAAAAAATTACGGTGGTGTAGTTTCCATTATGCCAAGATATGCAATAGTTTTTATGATTTTTACATTAGGTGGTGTAGGTATACCTGGCACAAGTGGTTTCATTGGCGAATTTTTAATTTTAATGGGTGCTTTTAAAAAGAGTTTTTTAGTTGCTACGATTGCTAGTTTGGGTGTTATTTTATCAGCAGCATACATGCTATGGCTTTACAAAAGAGTAGTATTTGGTGAATTAATTAATAAAGATTTATTAAAAATGATAGATTTAAGAAAATCAGAAATAATAATACTGTGGTCTTTGGCTATACCCATATTAGTTTTTGGTTTTTATCCCGAACCCTTAATAAATACTGTAGAGGTATCTATTTCTAATCTTGTTGATACACATAATCTTCTTGTTCAAATTTCTGCATTAGGTAATCAATGATTAATAATTTAGAATTGGCATTACCAGAAATCTTCTTATCATTAGCCTTAATGTTTAATCTAATCCTAGGAGTATACAAAAAAAAATCATCAAATTTGGTTTATAATATTTCTCTTTTTTCAATTTTAATAACTATTATTTTTATTTTTAATTTATTTTCAACTGAAGAAAATTATATTTTTAATAAAAGCTATAAAATAGATACTCTTGCATCATTTATGAAAATTTTAATTTTGTTATTTTCATTTTTCATAATGCTCTCATCGTCAAGATATCTAAAGTATATTAAAATTTTTCAAATCGAATACCCAGTGCTGATATTGGGATCTCTTATAGGAATGATGGTCATGATAAGTTCAAACGATTTAATAGTATTTTATATAGGTTTGGAATTACAATCATTATCACTTTACGTTTTAGCAGCTTTTAATAGAGACAATTTATTGTCATCCGAGTCTGGTGTAAAATATTTCGTACTAAGCGCTCTATCCTCAGGTCTTTTACTGTATGGTTGTTCATTAATTTATGGATTTTCGGGATCCACTAATTTTGATATTATCGCAGAAAATTTATCTGATGAACAATATATAATTACATTTGGAATAGTATTTATTTTAGTTGGTTTAGCATTTAAAATTTCTGCAGTCCCATTTCACATGTGGGCACCTGATGTATATGAGGGCTCACCAACATCGGTTACTTATTTTTTTGCAATTGTTCCTAAAATTGCAGCATTAAGCGTGTTCATAAGATTCTTATATGTTCCTTTTTTAGAAATTATAGAGCAATGGCAGATGATAATAGTTTTTTTGGCTTTAGCATCAATGATATTGGGTGCAGTTGCAGCAATAGGACAAAAAAATCTTAAAAGATTAATTGCTTACAGCTCTATAAGTCATATTGGCTATGCAATTGCTGGTTTATCAACTGGTACAAATGAAGGGATACAAAGTGCTATTTTATATATATCAATTTATGCATTGATGAACGTAGCTTTTTTTTCATGTCTCTTAATGATTAGAAGAAATCAAAATTATTACGAAAATATAGATGACTTATCAGGACTTTCAAAAAATCACCCCATAATATCAATTTCATTATTAATTATATTATTTTCGTTAGCAGGCATTCCTCCAATGGCTGGATTTTTTGCGAAGTTTTATATTTTTGTATCAGTTATAGAGCAATCAATGTATTTCTTGGCAATCGTAGGATTGTTATCAACTGTAATAGCTGCATTTTATTATTTAAGAATTATTAAGATAATATATTTTGATGAAGCAAAAGATAAATACGATTCAGAAAATCCATTTGGTCTTAAATTTACACTCTTAGTTTCTACAATTTTTCTTTTATTTTATTTTTTATATCCAAATAGCTTAATTTCAATCATATCAAAGATAAATATAATTTAATGAATTTGAAAAAATTTCATTTTAAAAAAATTACAAGTACAAACGAAAAAGCAATCAAATTACTTAGAGCTGGACACAAAAATGGAATTATTATTGCAGACAATCAAACGAAGGGAAAAGGAAGATATGGAAAAAAATGGATTTCATTGAAAGGTAATTTGTTAATGAGTGTCTTTTTTAAAATAAAAAAAGAACAAAAAATTATAAATATAAATAAAACGAATCTTAAATTAATACAAAAAGTTTTACAAAGATTTTCAAATAAAAAAATCAGGATTAAATATCCAAATGACTTACTTATTAATAAAAAAAAACTATGTGGAATTTTACAAGAGACCTTATTTATGGAAGATAGTAAATTTTTGATAGTTGGAATTGGAGTCAATATTCAAAATTATCCGAAAATAGCTAATTATCCTACAACATCTTTGAATTTATATACAATAAAGAAAATTAACAAATCTATCGTATCTAAGTATATAAAGAGGGCTTACGAAAAAATAATTAGTATTTAAATGTTTTTATTAGGAGATATAGGAAATACGGATGTAAAAATTTTTTTAATCAATGAGTCGTATCAAATTAAAAAAAAAATTACTTTAAAAACAAATTTAATTAACAAAAATTATCTTAATAAAAATTTAGGATTATCAAATTATAAAAAAATTGTTTTTAAAAAAATACTTTTTAGTAGTGTTGTACCATTAGTTTTCAAAAAAATAAGTTTTTTTTTGAAAAGCAAATTTAAAATTAAAAAAATTTATGAGTTAAAAAATATAAACTTGTCAAAACTAATAAAAATAAAAGTAAATAAAAAACAAGTTGGCTCAGATAGAATCGCTAATGCTATTGGTATGATAAATAGAAATGATAATTATATTATAATTGATTTTGGGACTGCTACTACATTTGACATTGTAGTTAAAAATAATTATTTAGGTGGCGTCATTGCTCCAGGCGTGAACTTATCACTTAAAAATCTTTCTTCAAAAGCCTCATTAATACCATCTATAAATTTAACTAAAGTATCAAACGTAATTGGTACAAATACCTTAAATGCTGTAAAATCAGGATTTTATTGGGGTTATTTAGGACTAATTGACAATATTATTAATTTGATTAAGAAACAAACACGTAGGTCATACAAAATAATTCTAACTGGTGGTTTAGCCTATTTGTTTAAAGACAAAATTAAATATAAATCAAAAGTCATCAAAGATTTAACAATTTATGGTTTATTAAAAGTGATTAAAAATATTAAATAATATGAAAGAAGAATTATTATTTTGTCCACTAGGTGGATCTGGTGAGATAGGAATGAATATGAATCTATTTGCCTATGGTAGTCCTGAGAATAGAAAATGGATTATGGTTGATATAGGTGTCACGTTTGCTGATGATAGCATACCAGGCATTGATTTAATTTATGCTGATCCTGGTTTTATTGTTGACAAAAAAGATGATTTATTGGGAATTGTTTTGACACACGCTCATGAAGATCATATTGGTGCTATTGCTCATATATGGCCAAAATTAAAATGTAAAATTTATGCGACACCATTCACAAGTGTTTTGATTAATGAAAAATTTAAAGAGAAAAAAATAGATATTACTCAATATTTAAAAGTGGTTGAATTAAACAGCACACTCAAGTTAGATCCATTTAAAATTGAGTTTATAACTTTAACACATTCAATATTAGAACCAAATGGTCTAAGAATTGAAACCCCCGCTGGAAATATTTTACATACAGGTGATTGGAAAATTGATCCAAATCCACTTATAGGCGGAGATATAAACTCAAAAAGACTAAAAGAAATTGGAGAAATGGGAGTGCTGGCTATGATTTGCGATTCAACAAATGTATTTAGTTTAGGCAAATCAGGTTCTGAGCTAGATGTAAGGAAAAGTTTAATAAATATTATGAGCAATTTAAAAAAAAGAATTATAGTAACTTCATTTGCTTCTAATGTAGCTAGAATGGAGTCTATATTTTATTGCGCTGAAAAAACAGGAAGACAAATTTCTTTAGTTGGTAGATCAATGCATAGAATATATAATGCTGCTAGAAAATGTGGTTACTTAAAAAATGTTATTGAACCTATAGACTCAAGAGATATTAAAAATATTTCTAGAAATAAAATTATTTATCTTTGCACTGGTAGCCAAGGAGAGCCAATGGGAGCCATGACAAGGATCTCTAAAAATATACACCCTGATGTATTTATTGAAAATGGTGACGCAGTAATTTTTTCATCAAAGATTATTCCTGGCAATGAAAAAAAATTATACAAACTTCATAATCAATTAGTAAAAGATGGTATAGAAGTGATTTCAGAAGATAATGAATTTGTACATGTCTCAGGTCATCCTAATAGGGAAGATTTAAAAGAAATGTACAATTGGGTAAAACCAAAATGTGTAATTCCTGTACATGGCGAACATAGACACATGATTGAACATATTAACTTTGCCAAAGAAATGCAGGTTCCTCATTCAATTCAAGTAGAAAACGGTGATATAGTAAAACTTTTTCCAGGAGAAAAGCCTGAAATTTATGATAAAGCACCTAGTGGAAAACTTTATTTAGATGGAAGTATAAGTGTTGAAGAGGATTCTAAATCTATTAAAGAGCGACGAAATATATCTGTTAATGGTTTTTTAGAGGTTACAATTTTAATAACACCTAAAGGAAATATTCACAATAAGCCTATATTTACATATAGAGGATTGCCAATTTATGAAAACAATGATTTTAACGATGGGTTAGAGGAAGAAATTGATAAGACGGCAAGAAGCTTTTCTCTAAACAATAAAAAACAAGAAAGTAATTTAATTGATGCATTAAAAATAGCCTGCAAAAAGTATTCAAAAGCAAAAACTGGAAAGAAACCTATTACAAATATTAACCTTGTGAGGGTCTAATTGAGCATTACTGGTTCAGTGGTAATTTATGTGATTCTTTGGTGGATTGTGTTTTTTTCATTACTACCTATCGATGTAAATCGTGAAAAAAAAGGAATTATAAGAGGAAGCGATGCTGGAGCGCCAGAAAATCCAAGAATTATAAAAAAGTTTATTTATTCTACTTTAATTACCTCATTAATTTTTATAATTATATATATGCTAGTAAAATATGAATATTTAAATATTAGAAACCTTATAAATTAATGTACTTTTCAAAATCATTTATACCAATACTTAAAAATAATCCAACAGAGGCAAAAATTAAATCACATCAATTAATGTTAAGAATTGGAATGATTAAACAATCTTCTGCTGGAATATATTCATGGCTACCTTTAGGTTTTAAAGTTATGAAGAAAATAGAAAAAATAGTTAGAGAAGAGCAAAATAGAATTGGGGTACAAGAAATTTTAATGCCGACTATACAGTCAAGTGAAATTTGGAAAGAAAGTGGGAGATATGAGGATTATGGAGAGGAAATGCTAAGAATAAAGGATAGGCAAAGTCGCGAGATGTTATATGGCCCTACAAATGAGGAATTAATTACAGATATATTTAGATCTAGCATAAAATCTTATAAATCTTTACCACAGTTAATGTACCACATTCAATGGAAGTTTAGAGATGAACTGCGTCCTAGATTTGGGATTATGAGATGTAGAGAATTCTATATGAAAGATGCTTACTCATTTGATATTAATGATGAAGAAGCAAATTTTTCATATAATAAATT
>MDTG01007453.1_pt1 | contig 10033 bp, 12 predicted proteins | sample 811421 | NCBI WGS metagenome assembly MDTG01 (sample SAMN05326645, study PRJNA326480) | marine metagenome | isolation source: seawater | place: Pacific Ocean: South East | collected 2011 | reverse complement strand
TGATTACGAATTCAATGAAAAGATAAATGCGATTATCATTAATCCTTATTTATCTATTAATGATTTTAATGAAAGTTGCATTTTGATTAAAAAATACAATATTAAGAATATATCAACTACATTAAATTTCCTGAGTTACTTGAGGAATAGCTTTGATAATAAAGTACATATAAATACATTTGTTTCATATCCTTTAGCAGATTCTCCTATTGAAATTTGTGAACAAATAATAGATTATGCAATAGAAAAAGGAGCAAACGGGATAGAGTATCTCCCTAAATTCTTTTACTTAGAAGACAATGAGGATGAGGAATTTGCTAATGATATAGAGAAAATCCAGAAGAAAGGATTACCCATTACTTTGATTTTTAATAAAAATAGAATGGGAAAAGAAACATTTTCTAATGCCCTTCATATTTCACTTGAACTGGGAATACAAAATTATCAGTTTGGAGACGGATTTGGTAGCGCATTAAATTCAGTTGAGATACTACAAATTAAAAGTTTATTAAATGAAAAATGTCTTATTAAAGTTGCAGGAAATATTTGTGATATTAAAACAACTTTAGATCTATTAAATAATGGGGTTAATAATATTGGTACTTCATCTTTTCAACAAATTTTTCAGGATATAAAATTAAATTAAATGTCTAACGAAAGTAGATTAAGAGGACTTTGTATAAAATCAAGTCCATTAGGTGAAAATGATCGATTAATTACAATTTTATCTGAAGAGAGAGGAATATCCCGTTTCGCTGCTCCAGGTGCAAGAAGACCAAAAAGTAGTCTTTGTGCCGCTGGACCAATTACATTATTAGATTTACAAATATTTGGGAAGAAAAGTCTTAAAACTGTTAGACAAATAAAAATCATAAAGAGTTACAATGGATTAGGTTCAAGTATTGAGTGTCTTTCAGCGGCACAAGCCATTACAGAATTAACATTTCTTTTAGTAGGAAGCGATGATGCTCAAAACAACTATTTATCAACTGTTTTAATTCACTTAGATAGGATTTATGAATATCAAGCTTCAAATTCAACTGATAAAATATTATCAATCTGCATTCAATCTCTCGTACATCTTTTAGCTATTGGGGGGTTAAGCCTACCTGTACATTTCTGTTGTAAAACTGGAAATTCTATTAATCCTCCATTAGGTAATTGGGATTGGGTTTGCAACTTCAATCCAAGTGAGGGCTTTACAACAATAGATGATCCTCAAAGCATACTAAAAATAAATGCTTCAGAAATCGCGCTTATGCAACGCCTTCTATTCCCAGAATTACCTATTAAATCAAATGGGGAAATACTTGGTCCTAAAAAAGTTTGGCTTAAATTATTGTCTATTATTGAGATTTGGATTAATGCTCAGTTAGGAAGAGAATTATCATCTTTAAAAATAATAAAAGAAATTTATCAATAACTTTTGAAATTAATTTTATTTAAATTTTCAAAGTGGTAATTTATACTGTTAATTTAATAATTAGTTAGAAATTTTAAAGTGATTCATATAGCTTGGCTTGGTAAAAAATCTCCCTTCTGCGGAAATGTCACTTATGGAAATTTAATTACAGAAAATTTAAAAAAAAGAGGCCATAAGGTAAGTTTTATACATTTTGATAACCCTTCTACGAAAAACAAAACTGATTCTGTTTTTTTAGCTAATGATCCTGAAGTTAGCCTACCCTATTTAATTAAGTCTCAAGTTTATACAATACCTTCTCCTAGAGCTGAGAGAGAATTAAAAAATTCATTAGAAAGACTTAAGCCTGACATCGTACATGCAAGCTTAACTTTATCGCCATTGGATTTTAGATTGCCAGAGCTGTGTAATCAATTAAAAGTACCGCTCATAGCCACATTTCATCCTGCTTTCGATTCTAAAATTAGAAATCTTACAGCAAGTACTCAACAACTTACTTATCAGCTTTATGCACCTTCACTTGCAAAATATGATAAGGTTATTATTTTTTCGACGGCTCAGAGAGAATTGCTTGAAAAACTTGGAGTTGATAAAACAAAACAAGTTATTATCCCTAATGGAGTTAATCAAGAAATTTGGCGCCCATCTACATTATTAAGTAAAAAACATAAATACATACAAGAACGAATTGGGAATAAAAGAATTTTTTTGTTCATGGGAAGAATCTCTAATGAAAAAAATTTAGAAGCTCTTCTAAGAGCTTGGCGTCAGTCGAAAATAGTTAATTGCAAGTTGCTTATAGTTGGAGATGGTCCAATGAAACCAACTTTAGAAAATAATTTTTATGATATAGAAAAAAATGATTTATATTGGTGGGGTGAAGAATCAGATCTAGAAACAAGAGTTGCAATTATGCAACTGGCTGAAGCATTCTTCCTGCCAAGTCTAGTAGAAGGATTATCTCTATCACTTTTAGAGGCAATGTCTACAGGAACGGCATGCATAGCAACCGATGCTGGAGCGGATGGGGAAGTGTTAGAGAATGGTGCTGGAATTATTATTTCTACTGAAAACGTTACAACTCAATTAAAAACGATTATCCCCATCCTTTTAAACCATCCTTCTTTTACAAAAGTTCTTGGGGAAAAAGCCAGAGAAAGAGTTTTAGAAAGATATACTATTGATAAGAATATAAACACTCTTGAAGAGGTTTATAAAGACTTGAAATTCTTCTAAATTTGATTAACTAAATTCTTTACTTTTATTTTTTGCTGCGATTATAGCTTCAATTAAGGCTGATCTAAAACTTCTATTTTCTAATACATTTAATGCCGATATTGTCGTGCCACCAGGGGAGGTAACCATATTACGTAATTCCGATGTTCCTATATTTGTTTCCTTCAATAATAAAATTGTCCCTAAAATCATCTCAATTACCAACTCCTCAGATAATTGTTTATTTAAACCTCCACTTAAACCTCCATCACTTAAAGAATCAATAATTAAAGCAATAATTGCAGGTGCTGATGATGTTAAAGACAAAAAGATATCTAAATAATCTTCAGGCATTTCATAAATTTTACTTGAATTCTGGAAAATATTTTTTATAAATACTTTTTTATCTTCACTTATTTTTGATCCCCAAGTAATTCCAGTGAGTCCTTGCCTTACTAATATAGGTATATTTGTAATAGCTCTAACGCAATTATGATTTGGAAATTTTTTTTCTAATCTATTTAAAGACACTCCAGCTAGTATAGAGACAATCGTATTTGATTGATTTTTAGTTGGATAAATTTCAATTAAATCATCAAGTTGTTGAGGTTTTACAGATAAAATTTTTACAGGGGAATTCCAAACCAATTTTGAATCACTCGAATCAGCTAAAAAAACATTAATTTTATATGGATAAGAGTTTTTAATATTATCCAAACTTTTACTTGATTTAACAAGACAATAAACTTGATCTGGATCTAGATAATTTTTCTCTAATAAAGGATTAACAATAGCCTTTGCAATATTTCCAAACCCTATTATCCCAAGCTTATATGACACAGATCAATTAAGAATAAGCTGAAATTTTTGCATCTCCCCAAGCTGGCTGTGGCGCTGAGGTTGAATCCACATTTAACTTTAATGTTTGATCATTGGAGTTAATAGAAGAGGGAGATGCCTCCTCGGGGAACGTACTTGTAATACTGACACAGCTTGGTGCAAATAAAAATATACTTTCGCCAATTCTTTCTTGATGACCATCTATAGCAAAAGTACCACCAGCTATAAAATCTACTGCTCTTTGAGCCTGATCTGGATCCATCATTGTTAGGTTCAATATAATTGTTTTTCTCTCTCTTAAAGCTTGAATTGCTTGTGGCATTTCATCAAAACTTCTTGGCTCCATCAAATTAACCTCAGAAGATGAACTTGATATTCCAGGCATTCCGACAACCTTTGATGACTTATTATTCATAAATTCAAAGGGATTCGAATTAGCCAGTGCATTTAAATTATTTTTATTTTGCTTCTGATAGTTGATCGCATCAAACTCTTCTTCAGAAGCATAATCAAGTTCATCAAAATCATCATCTAAATAATCATCACCTGCAACAACAGCTTTTAATCGAGAAATAAGTGACACTGTTAAATCCTCTTTAGTTTATTTAATGAGCCTAATGACTCGAATAGTAATTAATCAATTTTCAAATTATGAAAAACTACCTGTACTTAAATAACGCTAATTAGGCATTTCTGCAAGTTATTAACAAGTTTTTATTGATTATTGTACATTTAATACTTAATTTATCTTTCACCAAAAATTACAGATCCTAATCTTATCCAGGTAGAGCCTGCCTGAACAGCTTCATGCCAATCATTTGACATCCCCATAGAGCAATCAGGTAGTTTTAAGATATCAGCTATTTCTCTACATTTAGAGAAAAGTTTAAAATTTTCTTTCTGTGTCAAACCTTTTGGATTTATAGTCATCAATCCAATTATTTCGATATTTTTAATTTTCTTTATTTCATTCCATTCTGAAATCAAATAATTATAATCAATGCCTCCTTTTGAAGGATCATTAGCCAATTTTATTTGAATCATTAGTTTTTGAGTTTTATTAATATCAACCGCCGCATTTGAAATCTTTAATAAATGCTTAATAGAATCAACTGAATGAATATAGTCAAAGTGCTTTACTATTTTTCTAATTTTATTACTTTGAATTTTACCTATAAAATGCCATTTAATCTTTATTAAATTTTTTAAAATGCTTTGCTTTTCATATGCCTCTTGGAATTTACTTTCACCAAAGTGATTTTGGCCCAAATTATATATTTCTTCCACAAGAGTAGAATCAAAACCCTTACTTACTGCTAAAAGTTGAACTCGGGTTGGTAATTTTTCTTTTATTTGTAAATAATTTGATAATTCCAAAAGCTAAATAAAAGTTTGTTTGAATAAGTTTTCCCACTTAGGTAAATCTATTGAGCCATCTCTTCTCGCCCTTTGCAAATTAATTTCTGCCTGATTTCTTGCATCCAAATAGGGTATTACCTCAAACAAAATCTCCCTAGACTTTATAGTTACTAAGAAAAACATCTTTTGTGCATAAAGAGTGGCATAAATATCTTTACCCTCATTTGCAGGAGAAACTTGATATAGCATTCCAAATGTTGGATGATTTAAATAACGTTCAGAACTCAACTTAAAAATAATTGTTATTTATAATGAACCATACTGTTTTCTAAGAAAAATTGCTAGGCCGATGAAAAATACAGCTAAAGTATTCACAAATAAATTAAATGCTGTTAAATCTTTTAAAGGTTTAAATTTTTTTAAATTTAAAGATATATTTTTTTTTGATATTAATGATTCAGCTCCCTGATCTATTCTAAGAAAGATATTAAGAAATAATCGTTCAACAAGAGAAAATAGTATATCAATAGAATTTTTAAATCCTAATTTTCGAAAGTTTATTGATCTTATTGATGCTGACTTAATAATATTTTGAAACTCTTCCTGAACTAACGGTATAAATCTCAAAGCAAGTAAAAGTTGGAAGAGCCATTTATTTATTGGTAATCCAATTCTTCGTAAAGGACTTAAATACCAACTTAATGCCCAAACCAAGTCCTCTTTTAAGGTAGTCAAAAGAATCAGATTAACACTATGAACAAGAGTAAATATTAATGTAGAGGTTTTAATACCCAACTCAAATGCCTTCTTAGATATGCTGAAAGGACCAAAAGTAAGAATCCCAAATTTCTTTATAGGCAGCTCGAAAAGATTCCAACTATAGTTATTTTCTAGAATTAAATCCAATTCTTCGGGATCTCTCAATGGTATTTCTACAGTAGGAAAACTTGACGATGCAAAGATTGACAATAACCCTATAAAACAAGAGAGAAATATAAGAAAAACAATTGGTCTCCACCAAATCCGCAAAGGAAGAAAACTTAAAAAAGTTATTACAAAAAGACAAACTACTAGGCCAACTCTCCAAAAATTTCCTGCCCAAATAGGGGTTATTAAAAAAATAGATAAAATTATTAACTTTAATCTGCTATCAATTATTTTTAACCAGCTTTTATTTCCATCAACATATTGACCAATGGGGAATTTCGTAAGAATATTCATCAATCTATATCAATTAATTTAATTTCTTTTTTAGATATTTCTCTATCTATAGCCCTTTGTTGCTTACCTCTCCAAAGTAAAATAATAGGTGTACCCTCAAACCCTAAATTAGTTCTTATTTGTTTCTCAATATATCTCCTATAAGTACTTCCAAATAATTTTGGATCATTTACAAAAAGTGTGAATGTAGGGGGTTTATTCCTAACTTGAGTCCCATAATAAATTCTTCCTTGTTTTCCACTCCTTTTGGTAGGTGGACTTTTCCAATTCAAAGCCTCTTTAAGAACTTCATTGACCACAGAGGTTGAAACTCTTCTTCTATGTTGATTCACTGCATCTATAGAATGTTCAAATATATTTTTTACTCTTTGTCCAGTCAAGGCAGATATAAAAAGCATTTGAGACCAATGAAGAAAATACAATTTAGACCTTAACTCTTTTTCAATTTGATAAATTGTCACACTATCTTTTTTTATTAAGTCCCATTTATTTACAACGATTAAACAAGCTCTACCTTGTTCCTCAATTCTACCAGCCAATTTTTGATCTTGTTCAGTAACACCATCTATGGCATCTAATACCAATATACAAATATCACTTCTATCTATGGATTTAAAAGATCTATTAATACCAAAAAATTCTGTTCCATATTTTACATTTTTCTTTCTTCTTATACCTGCCGTATCAACTATTTTCCAAACATGATCTCCTTTTTTTAAAGTAGTATCAATTGAATCAGTTGTAGTTCCACTTATCTCACTAACAATTGCTCTTTTATTTCCACATATCGCATTTAATAAACTTGACTTCCCAACATTCGGCCTTCCAATAATAGACATTAAAATTTTTTCTTCTTTATCAACTTCAATGTTTTGAGGTAATTCTGAAATAACAAGGTCCAAAAGATCGCCTGTCCCTGAGCCATGTATTGCTGATAATGGATATGGTTCTCCTAGTCCTAATTTCCAAAAATCAGAAGCAAATGAAGCTCCCAATGTTGTTGACTCACATTTATTAACTGCTACAAATATCTTTTTATTTGAATTCCTTAGCCACTTTGCTATAGCAAGATCTCCATCAGTTATACCTTGAGTCCCGTCTACAACGAATAAAGCAATAATTGATTCTTCAAGGGCTAAAAATATTTGTGCTCTAATCTCTGGTAAGAATTCACTATCATCATCAAAAATCAATCCCCCAGTATCAACTACTTGGAACTCTTTACCACCCCACTCAGCGTTTTGATAAGTTCTATCTCTAGTCACACCTGGAGTATCGTATACTATTGCATTATTTGTTTGACATAAACGATTAACGAGAGTTGATTTACCTACATTAGGTCTTCCAATAATGGCAATAGTGGGAAGAGACAAATAATTTTTAAAGCACTACTTCAACTATACAATTAATATCATTTTTAACTTTAAATATTAGTCTTATTTTTAATTAGCCTTATCATTTTTATCAAAATTCAAATTTCTTTGAGTATCAGATAAATTTGGGATTATTCCCACTTCAGAAATATTACATTTGGAATCTTTTGCCCAAGAAATAAGCCAATTTACTGCTGTTATTCTTCTGTTTCTTCTTGGATAAAGTTCATTTATTTTATAGCCTTTAAAATTCAAAAATTCTTTAATAATATTTTTATTAAATTTATTTATTGATCTTGTTAAATGAATAGATGCTTTTCTCTCAGAAATAATTTGTGGAGCTTTAGTGTAATAATTTGACCAATAAGAAGGAGTTTCTTTGCTATAAAACCAACTCTCAGAATCTTGATCTTTTTTATAAAAAAGCCTTTCCCAAATCAATTCACAAACAAACCTATCCGAAATCTGATCATTAACTATTGCCCATAACATAGATCTACTTAATTCCCAAGAAAAATTTGTCTTCAATTTTCTAATTTAGAGTTATGTTTAAATATATTTGAAATAATTCAAGAGAAAAAAACATCTTACATTTTTCAATATTTTAATTAAACCTTATTATTAATAAAGAAAAATAAGGTAGGTTATCAGAAGTGTATTTACCAGCACTATCAATAATTTGATTAAACATTCCAACATTGGAGGCCAAGAGAGTTTGATTTATCAAACCCTCTTTTTTTAATATATCTTTGACCCAGAGCCATCTTTTTCCTATCTTTAAGATAGCTAAAACATTTTTATTGCTATTTGCTTTTTTTAGTAAAGAGATCAGCTGGTTTGAATCATTAGGACATTCTAATATCTTCAAAGTTTCCCCATGTTTTACTAAATCATAATTAGAATAAGCAGCTGCTGCACTAATTGAGGAAATCCCTGCTATTTTTTTTATAATAATTTGCGGTTCTAAATCATGTATTTTTCGCAGAATATATGAAGAACTTGCGAAAAGAGATGGATCTCCTAAACAAAGCAATACAGCCGAATTTTTCTTTTTAATACAAGCAATTATCTTTTGCGCAGCAAATTCCCAGATTTGATCGGGATTGAATTCTTCCCTAGCCATAGGAAAAATAATTGGTATTTTTTTTTTAAATCTTATGTACTTTTTAACAATATCTGCTGCATAACTTTTTTTATCAAAACTTGATACAGGAAAAAAGATATACCTTGCTTCTTTTATAGCTCTTAATGCACCTAATGTTAAGAAAGAAGCATCTCCAGGTCCAACACCAACAATAGTTAAAGTAGGAAGTTTATTTTTTGTAAGTAAATTTTTAAAATACTTAAGAATATTCTTCATTTTTGAATTATCAACTGTGTATGCGAGGCTGAGGAAAAGTTTTAGATAAGATTTCAGTTTCTCTTATTGCTAATTCTTCCAATCTATTAGAAATTTCTTTTTTCGAAAATTTTTTATGGGCCAACTTCCAATATATACCAAAATGTCTTGCTTCACTTTCTAACAAAGAGTTATAAAGTTTTCTAAAAGAAGCATCCTCAAAATTCAAGGCAAGTAAGCTTAATCTTTCATGGCTTCTTGCTTCAATAAGGCCAGCTATTAGAAGGCTATCAAGCATTCGAAAAGGTTCATCTCTTCTTATGTTTTTTGCCAACTCAGAGCCATATGGAGGCGGCTGCAAAGATTTAATCTTGAAACCTTTATCTTTTAAAAAATATAGTATTTTTTCAAAATGTTCTAACTCTTCTCTGGCAATAGGACTTAAAACTTCGGCTAATTTTTCCTCAGATGGGTATTTAAACATTAATTGAATAGCTACGCCAGCCGCTTTTCTTTCACAATGTGCATGATCAATTAAAATTTCAATTGGATTTGATAATGCTAATCTTATCCATCTTTCTGAACTTAGTGATGATAAATATTTGATGTGAAAATTTGGTCTTTTTATTATATTTTGCATAGATATTTACTTGTTTAAATAGCCGATTATTCCATCAAGAGCGAGAAAATAACTTTTTATACCGAAGCCACTGATTAATCCAATCGCTTTATCAGAAAGGAAAGATTCTTTACGAAAATCTTCTCTATTAAAAATATTAGAAATATGTAATTCTACAAAAGGAATTTTAGATCCAATTAATGCATCTCTTATAGCAACTGATGTATGGGTAAAACCACCTGCATTAATCATTATTCCTTGAAAATTACTTATTGAGTCTTGAATCTTATCTACAATTTCACCCTCATGATTACTTTGAAAGCATTTTAAATTTACTTTTCTTTTTTTAGCAATTTCACACAATTCATTTTCTACTTGTTTTAGTGTTTTTTGACCATATATTTCAGGTTCTCTTGTTCCTAAAAGATTAAGATTAGGTCCATTCAGCAATAAAATATTCATTTTTTAAGCATCTTTTATTAAGATCCTATCCATAAAGGGAAAAAAAACCAAAATATTTGTGCACAAAGTGACCATTAACTGATAAGTTTTTAATGTGGGGGTCGGTGCCCGAGTGGTTAAAGGGGGCGGACTGTAAATCCGCTGGCTCTGCCTACGTTGGTTCAAATCCAACCCGGCCCACT
>MDTG01277767.1_pt1 | contig 10034 bp, 9 predicted proteins | sample 811421 | NCBI WGS metagenome assembly MDTG01 (sample SAMN05326645, study PRJNA326480) | marine metagenome | isolation source: seawater | place: Pacific Ocean: South East | collected 2011 | reverse complement strand
CCATTTTTTATCATATTTTTCATAGATTGATCTTTTATTAAGTCTGAAATCATTTCCTTCCCAAAATTCAAAGCTATATGGAGTAAATGAAAATCCTCCCCAATAGTTAGGCCTATTAAATAAATTACTTTTATTTTGAAGCGTTGATAGGTAATTAGCTTTAACATCATCAAAAGATTGAATTTTTTTTGATTGTCTTGAGCTTATCGCAAGAGCATTCTTTTCTTCAGTACGAATTGCAAAATGTTCATCAGATATCTTTTTAGATGTTTTGAAGATTTTAGCTTTAATCCTAATTTGAGTGCTTATTGAGTTCCAAAAAAATAATATACTAACTTGAGGATGCGATGCGAAAGCCTGTGCTTTCTCAGAATTATAGTTTGTAAAAAAGATCCATTCATCATTTCTAATATACTTTAAGTTTACAAATCTGGAATCAACAACATTTGTATCTTGATTAAATGTACTTATAGAAAAAGCCTCAATAGATTTTTGTTTTTTATCTGAGGCTTTTTCATATAACGACTTAAAAACTTTATAGGGCTTATCCTTTGATAAATCAGTAAATTTAATCATAAAAAAATTAATTATTTGAGATTGAATTAATTGAGGCTAACGAGATAGCTAAACTACTAACAATTGGAGCAACAATAGAGCCAAGCTCAATGCCATCAATTTGCTTAAGATTCCTTGGTACGTAAATAACAGATCCAGGAAAGATCTCAGATTTAAATCCTGAAAAATTTCTTAATTGGATTTTGTTACTTTCACCATTCGGCTGAACAATAATTATAGAAGACTTATCTGCATAATCATTGAGACCTCCAGATTTCTTAATATAATCCATAACTTTTAAATCTTTCTTGAAAATAAGAGTTCCTGGATTGAGAACTTCACCAAAAACATAAACAATATCCTTTGAATAAGGTACAAAAATTTCATCGCCGGGAGACAGATTATAGTTAAGTGTTGGATCCCCTTTAATCTTATTTTCGTCAAACTCGGTTACTATTCTGCCGAGCGAGTTAATATTTTTAAATTCCTCTAGGAGACTTGGGATAAATGAAGGACTATCTATTCTTGAGAGAGAACTAATATTTGCAAGAGATTTGATAGCATCATTATATAGTCTTAAATTATAAGCTTTCTCAATTTCTTTAGCATCTTTATTATAGAGAGCAGCACCAAACACATATGCATCATTCTTATATCCACCAAAATCCTCTATCAATTCAAGAAGTGTTTGATTTTGATCAATAAAATAATCTCCAGGATATTTTACAGCCCCACGAACTTTAACTGGGATTTGAATAAAATCCTTATTTTTTGATATGAATAGATCATCCGTTTGATATTGTCGATAATCAATGAAGACTCTATCATTTTCTTTCAATAAATAATTGCTGGCATTAGAGTAAAAATCACTGACCAATTTTGTTTCAGCTCCATCTTCTCTAATTAGCTCAAAGGATTTATTAAGATTTGACTTAGATGACAATCCGCCAGCGAATTTCAGAAGATCACTAAGTGCTTCTCCATCTTTAAACTCAAAAATTGATTCATTATTAACTGCTCCCATAACGGGAACAAAATTATTAGAAGGAGGAACAAGCACGACATCTCCTGTTTGAAGAGAGATATTAGATCCAAGATTCCCATAAATGAAATAATCGTACAGATCTATTTCTTTAATCGTTTTGTTGTTTCTTTTAATCTGAATATTTCTGTATGATCCACTATCATTTATTCCGCCTGCATTATGAAGTGCATGAAAGAAATTTGAATAGCCACTTAGGGTATAAAAACCCACATTATTTACATATCCTGTTATTAGAACAACTATATCTCTTACCTCTTTTAAAGTAACGACTATCTCAGTATTCACCAAATTTTCATTTACAAGACTTTGGAGAAGTTTATTGGCATCATTTAGAGTTAATCCAGCTAATACTATCTGCCCAATCTCATCAAGAACAATTGAACCTGTTCTATCAATTTTAAGTTCAAATCCATCTTGCTTATCACCAAAAAATTTAATGAATAACAAGTCATCAACATCTAATATATAGTCTGACGTTGCAGATGGATCATTAATTGGCATAAATGATGAAGATATAGTTTGAAAAAAACTAGAGCCAAACTTCGTTAATTTATTACTGTCATTTTCTAATTCCTCAAAATTTACGTCAGATGTAAAAGAGTCATAGTCTTTTAAATCAGTATCATTTTGACTAGATCTATTATCCAATACCTCTGATTTTATATTTTCAGGCAAAGAGTTTATGAAGTCTTTATTAAGCTCCTGTGAATAAGAAATGCCAACATAAAAAAAAGAAATTATAAAGATAACGAGAAAATTGTTTGAGGTCTTATTAATTAGTTCCATTTTTTAAAATTTAAATTCATCTTTTAAACTTGCAAGTATTTTTAAAGACATAATTGTAATATAAGAAAAAATGAAAACAATTAGGCATAAAATAATAATTCTTTTACTTTCGGGCTCTGTTGCCTTTTGAGGCTCTGCAACAATTGAGATTTTATCAGTGATTGTTAGTGAATCCATCTTGGAGTCAAAAATTTCACCTATAAGTTGTTTCGATGTAAACGAATTAACATCATTCAAAGTTGATTTTGGTAGCTGCAGTGATAAAGGATCTTCTACAACGTCATAATCTAAACAACTTTGGTAAAACCTTTTCGACTTTTCATAAATAAGCTGGTTAGCAGAGTTTAATGAATCAAAATCAATTGAGTCTTCCTCGTTATAGATTGTTACCTCATTAATGTCTTTGTTTTCTGATATCCTGAGCTCACATCTTTTTTTTGCCAGCGCAATGGATGCTGCCAACCTATCTCTTCTATCAAAAAATTCTGATGCAATATTTATTAAAATTAAGTTGATGCGATAAGATGATTCAGGGTTGAATCCTAAAGATTGGATCTTAATTGAATTTGAGTCGCTTAAAATTTCAAAATTTATTACATCATTATAATATTTCTGAGAGTTTGATCTCAAGACTGTTCCAAACCTTGAAAAATAGCTTATTTCCATTGATCCATATGTTTCATCAAAATTAGTGAACTTTTTTAATTCATTCAAGCCATCTTTAGATTCAAAAAATTCTTTTAATTGAAAGAGTGATTCAGGAGAACTTGTTACAAAAGAGCTAATTAAGGAGTCTTGGACATTTGGGGTGCTATCAGTATCTGTGACATTGATGATAGAGCTTGTTTTGAATTTGTTATCAACAAAAAATAACAAAATTATAAAAACTATGATGGTAATTAATGCTGATATCCTGAAAGTTGAATTAATAAAACTAATCATAGGAATGTATTAAATTTTGTGCTTTTACGAAGGATTCTCTGTCATCAAAACACTCTATATCTCCATTATTTACTAGAATGATGTATTGGTCAAAGTGCATGAGCTTTCCTGGTTCTTTTTTAATTGCAAAATAGTTTACTAATTTTTTATCAATTAGTTTTTTTATTTCAGAGATAATGCTTAAGAACAAAACATCTTTATACTGCGCGTTAAAATCATTACAAAAAGTTGTAAATACTCTATCTTTCTTTGAAAAGTAACTAAAAAGTATTAGAGAAATGGCGAGCCACACCTCATGAGGCATTTCAGATTTAGTCATATCTTTTATATTTTGAATAATCTCTAAATCTTCGATGTTTTCCTTGCTTACCCCATAAATAGTTGAAAGAACATTTATATTCTGTGAGACAGTGAATTGTGGTTTTAAAAAGGATCTTGACAAAGTTTCAGTTGCACCATTATGTAATGCTATGTTCCTTGCTATCCTCTCTATACCGATCTCATCTTGATTGTGGACATAGATAAAACAATTTTTATTTTTGGGTAAATGGATATGAGTTTTTATCATTGGGCGTTCAAAAATATCCTAAATCTTAAAATTCTAACGTTTAGTAATAATAAGGATGCAAATAGAGAAAAAAAGGAGAACTTAAGAGAGTATGAAAGATTTATGTAATCATAATAAATTCCTGTTACTGATTCTTTTATATAGCCATTTACATGAACAATTGGATTATATAAAAGATACTCTCTTATATTCTCTGGCCAAATTTGTATGGGAACAATGACATCTGAAGTGAAAAATAATGCCAACATAAAAAATCTAAATATTGTCTTTAAAAAGAGATTTTTTTGGATAAGTGTTGATGCAAATAAACCAAGTACTACTGATAAAAAATGTAATATTAAGAAACCTACAGATAATGATAAAATTTGTATCTTATAATCAAATCCGATCATTACTATAAGAACAATTACAAATCTGATTAAACTCTGAATTATTATCCTAACTTGTCTAGATACGAAAATTAAAAAATAATTTAACTGTCTTCTATTTTTAAAGAAGTCCAAATCATCATCTGTCTGGAGAAAATCTTCTACTATTTGACGTAAATTAAAAAAGAAAAAGACTACAAAAACAAAATATCCTAAATCTCTTCCTTCTCCATCCCTTATTCCCAGTCCGAAAAGCAAACTAATTGCTGCTACAAACAATAAAGGAGATAACATATCCCATATGATTCCCCAATTAAAAAAAATATTTCTACTATTTTTCAATATCTGATGAGGAGAGGAAGTATTCAATATGTCAAAAATCGCAAGGCCTTTAACATTATTTTTAAACTCTTTAATAAACATACCTTATATTTTATAGAAAATCTTAATCTTAAATTGATATGTTAATATAAATTTCTTTATTTTAGTCAAATGTTAAAAGTTGCAGTAATTTTGTGCACATGCAATAGTGAGAAATATATCCTTGATCAATTACAATCAATTATCGATCAAAAAGATTGTCAAATTGATATATATATAAGCGATGATTTTTCTGATGATAATACCTTAGAGATAGTATCTAAATTTTTCAATAACAAAGAATATTATATTAATATCATAGATGGCCCAAACAAAGGTTTTGCTGTAAATTTCATATCTAATCTTCGAAGAGTAAATAACTTTTACGATTTATATGCCTTTTCAGACCATGATGATGTATGGAAGAAAAATAAGATTCAAGAAGCATATAAAGAATTTATCCAATACCCACGTAATGAGCCTTTTCTATACTGCTCAAGGACAACGCTTGTAAGAGAAAACTTAAAGGTATTTGGAGCTTCAAAATACTTTAAAAAAAGACCAAGTTTTGGGAATGCTCTAGTTCAATCTATTGCAGGAGGAAATACCATGATATTTAATGGTGAATTTAAAAAATATCTTGATAGGGTTGATCTTAATAAAAGAATTATTAGTCATGACTGGTTATCTTATATTTTGATTACTTTTATAGGGGGAAATATTGTTTACAAAAAGAAATCTCATACGATGTATAGGATACATGAATTAAATAAAGTTGGATCAAATAAAGGCTTTATTGCATTTTGGAAAAGAGTAGCAATGGTCTTTAATGGACAATGGTCATTGTTTTTTAAATATAATCTTCAGCATTTAGATGATTTTTCTGGTCTTAATGATAATGAGGACACTCTTAAAGATTTCAAAGAGATTATAAATGAAAGAAATATTATAAAAAGCTTATTAATTTTTTTAAGATCAAAAATATATAGACAAACTTTCATTGGGAATCTAAGCCTGATTATTGCGATTATATTGAGAAAGATTTAATATTTATTTGTATTTAAAGTATGTCAATAAAACGTAAAATTTCTAAAATTCTTGTTACTGGTGGTTCTGGATTTATAGGATCAAACTTTGTTCATAATTTTATTAATAATAATCCAAAATCTTTTGTTATTAATATCGATTCATTATCTTATGCAGGCAATGAAGGAAACAATAAAAATTTATCAAAAGAAAACTATAAATTCTTTCACGGTGACATATGTTCAAAAAGTAATATATCTAAAATACTTCAAGAAAATCGTCTTGATGCAGTTATAAACTTTGCTGCAGAAAGTCATGTTGATAGATCAATTAAAAAGCCTAACTCTTTTATACAAAGCAATATCTTTGGAACTTACAATCTTCTTGAATGCATTAGAGAGTTCAATGAGAAACTAGATCGGAATATTCATTTTCATCATATTTCTACAGATGAAGTTTATGGAAGCCTTGATAAAAATGGAGCTCCCTTTTCTGAACAAAATAAATACTTTCCTAATAGTCCCTACTCAGCAAGTAAAGCATCCTCAGATCATTTAGTAAGATCATGGCATAAAACATTTAATTTACCAGTTACCATCTCAAATTGTTCAAATAATTATGGTCCCTTTCAGTTTCCTGAAAAATTAATACCATTAACAATTTTCAATATCCTTAATGGTAAAGAAATAAGGCTATATGGAGATGGTATGAATATAAGAGACTGGTTATATGTTGTTGATCATTGCGATGCAATCGAGAAAATTCTGGTTTATGGAGAAAATGGTCATACATATAATGTTGGTGGAAACAACGAAATAAGCAATGTAGATATAGTAAATAAGGTTTGTAACGAAATAGAGATTATTTTGCCAGCAGAAAAGAATAAAAAATCAAAATACAATTCATATCAAGATTCTGTCAAGTTTGTTGAAGATCGTCCTGGTCATGATTTCAGATATAGCATCGATTCATCAAAAATACTCAAAGATTTAAATTGGCTTCCTAAAGAGTCTTTTAAATCAGGAATAAAAAAGACTATTCAATGGTATACAAAAAATAATGAATGGTTAGAATCTAGATCATTAAAAAATGTCTAGAATACTTGTTACAGGAGCTAATGGGCAACTTGGCAGTGAATTTAAACACAGCAAGAATCAAAATATAATTAGTTTTTCAAGGGAAGATTGCGATATAACAAATTTTAAAAAATTGGAGCATCTTATAAATGATTTAAAGCCAAAGTATTTAATTAACTGTGCAGCATATACGAAGGTAGATGAAGCAGAAGAAAATATTGAAATGGCAAATCTTGTAAATAAATTTGCAGTTGAAAACTTATCTAATTTAGCTAATAAATATAATTTTACTTTAATTCATATATCTACTGACTATATTTTTGATGGTGAATTTAGTGATCCTATCAAAGAAAATGCTGTTGCCAATCCCTTAAACATATATGGTCTATCAAAACTTGGTGGAGAAAATTTTATTAAAAAAAATACAAAAAAATTCTTTGTTTTAAGAGTAGGATGGGTTTATGGCCCATTTGGTGAAAATTTTCCAAAAACAATTATGCGACTACTTTCAGAGAAAAAGAAACTTGATATAGTGAATGATCAGTTTGGGTCTCCGACACCAACATGGTTAATTAAGGAATGTATTTTGGAATTAATTCGAACAGAAAATAAATCATATGATGTTTACAATATTGCTCCCAATGATGTTTGTACATGGTTTGATATAGCACAGTTTGTAGCTAAAGAACTTGGAATTAAATCATGTGTTATCAGCCCGATAAAATCTTCTCAAATTAAAAGAGAAGCTCTGCGTCCTAATTTTTCTTTCCTAGACAATAAAGCTTTTTCAGAATTAATGAATTTTGGTTTTAGCTCATGGAAAACTTATATGAGTGAATTTTTAAACAATAAGATTTCTAAAAATGAAATATAAAGAGACTTTGATAAAAGATCTAATTATTTTTGAGCCTGAAGTATTTAAGGATACGAGAGGTTTTTTTATGGAATCTTATAATAAAGAAAAATTTAACAATGCTATTCAAAAAGATATCTCCTTTGTTCAGGATAATTTCTCTTTATCTAGGCATGGAGTTCTGAGAGGAATTCATTATCAAAATAAGCCATATGAACAGGCTAAATTAGTGAGAGTTACTAAAGGTAAAATCTTTGATGTTGCAGTAGATTTAAGAAAAGGATCGTCTACATACCTGAGTTGGTTTGGAATTGAGTTGTCTGATAAAAATCATAAAATGCTCTTCATTCCCGAGGGTTTTGGTCATGCTTTTTTGACACTTAGCGATGTTGCGCACCTAAACTATAAAACTAACAATTACTTTAACAAAGATGCTGATGCTTGCATAAGATGGGATGATCCAAATATTTCAATAAACTGGCCTTTTGAGCTTATCGATTGCGATGCAATTATTAGTGATAAAGACAAAGAAGGGATTTTGTTATAGACTGATCTTTAATCAGAAATAGTATTAAAAAATACACATAAAGTAAAAGAATGAGAAAGGGAATTATCCTTGCCGGAGGATCTGGAACGCGGCTTTATCCATCTACATTAGCAATTTCGAAACAGATTATTCCTATCTATGATAAGCCAATGATCTATTATCCACTTTCAGTTCTTATGCAAGCAGAAATAAAAAATTATTTGGTTATTTCGACTCCTGATCATATTTCATCTTTTGAAAGACTTTTAGGTGATGGTTCTTTTCTTGGCATTAACATCTCATACAAAATTCAAAAGTCTCCTAATGGCATTGCTGAATCCTTCTTATTGGCCAAAGATTTTCTGGCTGGGTCTCATGCCGCTCTTATTCTTGGTGATAATATTTTTTATGGATCTAATATTGAAGATATTCTCATTTCAGCATCAAATGAAAAAAACCAAAATACCATATTTGCAACAAAAGTTTCGGATCCAGAAAGATTTGGAGTGATTGAGTTTGATGATGAAAATCAAGCAGTTAGTATCGAAGAAAAACCAAAAGATCCAAAGTCTAATTATGTTGTTACTGGTCTATATTTTTATGATTCAGATGTTACACATATTGCGGGAGAACTCAAGCTGTCAGAAAGAGGGGAGTTAGAAATTACAGATTTAAATAAAAAATACTTATCTAAAAAGAATTTGCATGTTCAGATCCTCCCTGAAGGATTTGTATGGCTTGATACTGGAACGCCTGAGTCTCTTTTTGAAGCATCATCATTTGTAAAAACAATCGAAAAGAAACAAGGTATAAAGATATGTTGTCCAGAGAAAATAGCAATTGAAAAAAATTGGGTTACAAAAGATGAGGTTTTAAGAAATATAAAAAAGGTTGATAATTCATATACTAATTTTATAAAAAACTTATAAAAATGAAGAGATTATTTAAATTATTTTCTACCACCAAAACTTTCTTAAAAAACAATGGACTTAGGTTAACGCTTATAAAAATCTTTGAAAAAATTTTTAACACTGCCACCAATGGATATTTCAGAGCTAATAGACTAGGTAATATTGGTGAAGGCGAACTTGTAATCGCAGCGGAATCAACTTTTGGACTCAAGCTACCTATTTCAAAAGAACCACTTTTATCAGTTTTAGTTGCTCTATACAGACCAAATGAAATGAAGATTGATATTCTCAAAAAAAGCTTTCTAAAAATAAAAGAAGAGTCAAATGCTGAGTTCTTGATATTTTTGAATGGAAGCGGTAAAGAGCAGATTAAGGAATTAATTGATTCATTTCCAAACCTAAGGTTTCTTGAGAGTAATGATAACATTGGATTTTCAAAAGCTATAGATAGACTCTCACAGATTGCAAAAGGTGAATTACTCTTAATTCATAATGATGATGCTTTCATTGAAAGTGGATTAGAAAAAATGATAGAAACTATTAAAAATGAAAAAGTTGCTGCTGTAGTTCCAAAAATATTTTTCAAACAAAAGTTTTTAAAATTTAACATGTTATCTGAGGATAATAAAAATTTAGAAATTTTGACAACATCTTCTGATGATTTGGATGTGAAAGTTTTTCCAGAGAATGAGAAAAAAACTATATCACTTGAAAAAGGAGTCATCAGAGAGATTTTTATATCAGAAAATGTTAGAGACATCGTCCTAAGCTCAAACTCAAGAGTAAAAGCTAGAATTTATCATGAAAATCAGGAATTGGCATTTAAAGATTTAAATAAATTTAACATATCTAAATATTTTATCGATTTTAATCAATCACAAACATATACATTAATTAATAATGCAGGATCTCGCAAACACCAAGATGGCACTTATTCAGATTTGGGTATTTATCAAACAGATAATGGAAAATTTGGAAGAATAAAGGAGCTAAATGCGGTCTGCGGATGTATGTTATT
>MDTG01262804.1_pt1 | contig 10034 bp, 8 predicted proteins | sample 811421 | NCBI WGS metagenome assembly MDTG01 (sample SAMN05326645, study PRJNA326480) | marine metagenome | isolation source: seawater | place: Pacific Ocean: South East | collected 2011 | reverse complement strand
TTATTTGTTTCTATTTTTATTTTTTTGCTATTTTTTTTTCCATTTTTTACTCAAGTAAGGGATTTGAATAATTTATCTATTTTAGATTTTTTTGTTAACTTTAAAAATTATTTAGCTATTGGAGATCCAAATGGCGCATTATTTGTTTTATTTAATATTTTTAATAAAATGGTGGTCCTAGAACCAATAAATTTTTTATATAATTTCTTATCATTTTTACCTGGAGGCCTTCGAGAGATATTTAATATACCAGAAGATTATGCAGTTCGATTCACTAAATTAATATATAGTGACTATTATAGAAGTGGTCTCGGGTTTAGCTTTAGTTTAATAGCTGAGAGCATTATCTATTACAGATACAATCCAATATGTTACATAATTTTCATAATCTTTATGGGTTATGCTTATAAAATTTCATTTAAGACTTTAAAAAGAATAGTACCAAACAGGTATTTGTTATTCGTTTTAATATATTTATCAACTGCACTATCATTAAATATTGTCAGGTCAACGTCTGGAGGTTTTTTTTCAAACTTAATAAGAATATATATGATCATTTTATTTATATATATAGTTGCATTAGTTTTAGATAAAATAAGACTTAAATCAAAATTTTAGCATTGTATAAAAAAAAAATAATTTATTTAACTACGTTTCCTAATAAAAAAAATTCAGGTATTTTTTATAGACAATCATTTAATAAATTTGATCAATATTACTTTAAAGAATATTTTTTTGATTTTAAAATAAAAAATATTTTTAAATTATTTAAAAAAATATTAATTTTAAAAAAATCATTAACAACAAAAGATATTATACATGCTCAATTTGGGTCAACATGTGGATTGATTGGAATTATTTTTAACAATAAAAAAATTATTACAATAAGAGGAAGTGATATTTTAAGATCTAAAAATTATTTTAATTTTAAAAGTATTATTAAAAATTTTATAACAATGAGATATCTACATTATTATAATACAATAATTGTTGTATCTGAGGAAATAAAAAACAAAATAATAAAAAAAAGACCTGAGCTTAAAAAAAAAATAATTGTTTTACCATCTCCGGTAGATAAAAATTTATTTTATAATATTGAAAAAAATAAAGCAAAAAAAAGACTCAATCTTCGAGAGCATAAGAAATATATTTTTTTTCCTGTTTATGATAACCATTCTAAAAATAAAAACTTTAAATTTATTAAGTCACTAGAACAAAAACTTAAAAAGCTAAACATTAAAATTTTATACGCAAATAATAAAATAAATCACCATGAAATGCTTTATTATTATAATGCATCTGAATGCATTGTTCTTATCTCAGACTATGAAGGTTGGCCAAATGTTATTAAAGAATCTTTATTTTGTTCTACTCCAGTAATTTCAACAGACGTATCTGATATTAAACTATTGAGTCAAAAAACAAAATTTATAAAGATTATTAAAAAACTCGACTCTGATATCATAATTCAAAAAATCCTAGATATTATAAGTTATGGTAAAACTAATAATTTGCAAAAATATATCTATAAATTTGAGCTTCAATTTTACATTGAAAAATTAAGTAAAATTTATTTTGATTTTCATTTTAAAAACAAAAAGATACTTCATTTACACGAAAAAAATATTCAAAATAGACTGAAATGGATAGAAAATTTTCTCAGTGAAAGGATAGGGCACAAATGGTCTCTGAAGCAAATTAATAATAAGTTAATTTTAAAACTTAGAGGTAAAAATGGTCAAATTGTTTTTGACAATCTTAATTCTGAATTTATGGAGTTTAGCTCAAGTTTTGGAGTCTCTTACTGGAATCCAAAAAAAGAAGGTTTCAGATCTAAATTAAATAAAAATTTAATCCTAATAGGTTATAAAAGGAGCAAAAATAAATTAATTAATAAATGTAAAAATTACCATGTTATTGATTACGATATTTTAGGCTTTACATTTTGGATGCTAAACAGATTAGAAGAAGTGAATTCTATCTATATAGATAAGTTTGATCGTTTTAATTTAAAATTTTCACATGGATATAAATATGGTTATTACTATAGGCCAGTTGTTGATGAATGGATTGATATTTTAAGCCAAGTAATTGTTAATCAATGGCCAAATTTAATTTTAAAATCCAATAAATTTAAAATTAATATATCCTCAGATATTGATAGACCTAGCAGGTTTTTATTCCATAATCTACTAACACATTTAAAATTAACTTTTAGGGATTTACTTACTGGTAAGTTTTATTTAATTTTTAAAACTATAAAATATAATTTTTTTTCAAAAAAAATTAACCAATTAACAGAAGATGATCCATATAATACTTTTGATTGGCTTTTGAGCTTACCAATTAAGGTAAAATTTTATTTTTTATTTGGCAAATCTAATTATATTCATGATTCTTTTTATTCAACTGATCATCATATAATAAAAAATTTAATAAAAAACATAATCATTAAAAAACGAGAAATTGGAATACATTATAGTTTTAATTGTATGCAAAACTTAAAACAATTAAAAATAGAACATAATAATTTTTTAAAATTACAAAAAAAAATAAATCTCAATTACAATTTTAAAGTAACTTCAAGAATGCATTATTTGAGATTTAAACATCCATATACTCTTTCTGTTTTGGATAAACTTAAAGTTGATGTTGATGAAAGTTATGGAAATTCCGCAGATATTTGTTTCAGAACAGGTACTTGTCATGATTTTACAGCATTTGATCCAATTAAAAATAAAAATTTAAACATACGAATTTCACCATTGATTTTAATGGATAATGCTCTAAAGGGTAAATCAAACTTACAAAAATTAAGTATAATAAATCAAACAAAAAATATTATAAGAAAATTTGAAGGTAATTTTAACATACTATTTCATAATAATAACATTCATGAAAATAAAAAAATTATTGAGAGTTTATGTGAAAAACAATAATGAAGAATTATCTAAAAAAAGTTTATTTGCGTTTACAAAAAAGTGAATTCATAAATCATTTTAAAATTCTCGCATCTGGAACTATTTTTTCGCAAATAATAGTAATTTCAAGTTCACCAATTATTGCTCGCATATATACACCAGAGAGTTTTGGATTATTTGCTAATTTTGTTGCAATTATGTCTATTATTTATCCAATATCATCTTTTGGATTTGATAGAGCGATAGTAATTGAAAAAAATTCAATTGGTGCAAAACAAATAATAATCTTATCTTTTTTAATAAATCTTTTGTTATTTTTCGTTTTGTCTTCCTTTATTGTAATTTTTAATAACCAAATTGTATCTTTATTAAATATCAAAGAAATAAATTTTTGGCTGTTTCTGCTCCCTCTCGCTATTGCTATGAGAGGTTTAATTTTAATTTCTAATGCAGTATTGAATAGATTTAAAAATTATAAAATTTTATCTAAAACATTCTATTTAAGATCTATAATAAACGCATCAATAATTATTCTTCTTGGTTATTATAGTCAATCAATATATGGATTATTTTTGGGTGAACTCTTATCATCGTTATTAGTTTTATTTTTTCTAATTTTTCATTTTAGAAGAAATTTTTTTTTCGTAGATCAAAACTTTTTTAAAAAAAAACAATATTTGAAATATATTAAAAAATATAACAATTTTCCTAGTCATTATATTCCAGCTAAATTTCTTGATACTTTAAGACATATGGTACCTATATTTTTTTTAACAAAATTTTTTCCAATAGAATATGCCGGCTATTTTATTTTAGTATTTCAAGTAATTAATTACCCATTAATGTTTGTTTCAAATTCAGTCACTGTAATTCAATTTAAGAAGGTATCAGAACTATTAAATAATAATTTAGATATTAAACCTTACTTAATAAAATTAATGCTTTTACTTTCTTGCATTATTTTTTTTCCAGCGATAACTTTTTTTCTTTATGCGCCAGAAATCTTTAGTTTTATATTTGGAAAAAATTGGATTTTTGCAGGTTTATTTGCACAAACTTTAATACCTTCATTGGCATTAAAGTTTATTATTGCCCCGCTTGGTTCAATGATGATTAATACAGGAAATTTAAAATTATATAATTTATGGCAAATTTTTTCCTTCCTTTCAGTTTTTTGTACATTATTTTATTTTTCAGAAATTTTAGATGTTTTAAGTTTAATTAAAGTATTTAATTTAGTTAACTTCTTCATACATTTGATCTTAGTTATGCTGGTCACATACTCGGCCTTCAATATAAAAAAAATAAATTAATTTATTTTTGTTATTATATAATACACTTATGAATATTCCCAATTTGTTTCTTATAGGGGCACCTAGATGTGGAACAAGATCACTAAAAAATGCTTTAAGTTATCATTCTGATATTTTTGTTCCAAATATTGATGAACCTAGATATTTCGAAAGGAAAATTATTTATGATCTTAAAAGAGATTATAAATTTTCAAAATTAAAAGAATATTTAAAATTATTTAATTCAAAAAGCACAAATAAAAAAAAATACTATTTAGATGCTAGCGCATTTGCTATGTACTCAGAAGAATCTATTAAAAATATTTTAAGATTAAATAAGAATGCAAAATTTATAATTATGTTAAGAGACCCTTTAGAGGCATCAAAGTCAATGTTTAAAAAAAGATTATCAGTAACTTATAAGCCCCTCAGAGAAATAGATTATGATTTTTACAAATGTTGGGAAATTTTAGAAAAAAGAAAAAAAGGGTTTGGGTATCCAGAAAACTGTAGAAGCAAATTACTTTTCAGATATGATTTATTATACTCATATGATAAATATACACATTACATAAATAAATTAATTAAACCTCATAACAGAATTTATATTAATTTTAATACTTTAACATCTAATCCCAATATAGTTATTGAAAATCTTTTGAATTTTTTAAATATCGATAAAGTTAATCTTCCTATTATCAAACAAAACAGCGGTACGATAATTAGTAGAAATTTTTTTATTACTATTTTCGAATACTTTTTGGTGAAAACTGTAAACATAAGACATAAATATTATCTATCTGGTAATAGGTTATCGATATTTAAAAATTTTTACCAATCGTTAAAAAATAAAAGAAAAAAACAAATGAGCCATGACTCTAAGAAGGATGAAAAAATAAAGAAGTTCTTTTTACGTGCCTATGAAGTATTAGAGAAAGAGTGCAATATTTAATAATTAATAGATATTTAAAATAACTCATGTTTAAGAATGAAATTAAGCAAATTAAAAAATAATATTGTAATTCTTTTAAGACAATTAAGAGTAAATCTGTCTTTTTTTTTTAATAAAAAAAATTCGATCGATTTATCAGAGAAAAGATTTTTAAATGAGATCTGTGATTTAGTTATAAAATTAAAGCCAAAAAAGAATCCTGAACGTTTAAATACTTACAGTGTTTTTTCTGAAAAGGTATTAAAAATAATTCATGAAAAAAAATTGACCAATTTTTTAAGAATTAGCTTTATACAAAAAACTATATTTATTCATAATAGATTTTTCTTTGTAATCTATCTCATAAAATTATTAAAAGATAAATTTAAACTTTATGAAGTATTTATCTAATAAAAAATGAAGATCTTAATAATACAATGTTTTGATAAACCAGGTGGTCAGTCAAATAGATCATATTTATTCGCTGATGAACTTCAAAAGTTAGGACACGATGTAACTTATTATACAAATAAATTTAACCACTTAGATAATGAGGATAAATTTAAAGAATATATAAAATCAAATAATAAAATTAAATATATTTATGTTGAAAATAAAAAATTTAAAAAAAATAAATTTTTGAGTGTAATTTTAAATACATTTAATATTTTTAAAATAAATAAAAAGTTTGATATTATTATTGGCCCTAGCGTTCCTTTAATAAATAGTTTTTTTGCTTTAATTTTTTTCAAATTAAAAAGAGCTAAGTTTTATTATGAAATAAGAGATGTTTGGCCTGAAGCTTTAATTTATAATAATATTATTTCTAAATATAATCCTATTTATTTAATTTTAAAATTTTTTGAAATATTAATTTATAAATTTTGTGATGGAATTATTACTGCTCTTCCCAATACTAAGAAATATATAAAATTCTATAATAATAAAGTTCCTCAGCTTTATTTACCTAACTCTTATGAACTCTTCCCAGTATATGACAAAAAATTTAATAATGAAAAAATTAAAATAGTATATATAGGTAGATTTAATGCCGGCCATGATTTGGATGTGATATTAAATGCCGCACAAATTTTATTATTTGAAAAAAAAATAAAATCAATTTTTTTTGATATATATGGTTATGGAGATAAATTACTTGATATAAATAAAAAGATACTGGAAAAAAAATTAATTAATGTAAATTTAAGAGGAAAATTAAAAAAAAGCGATATATTTAAAACTCTAAAAAAATATGATCTCGCTTTATGTACAATAACTAATTCAAAAGTATATAAATGGGGAATAAATTTAAATAAAATTTATGAATATATGAACTCTAGTATGCCAATAATTTTTACTGGTAACGTTCCCCTTAATCCAGTTTTGAAAGCTAAATGTGGTTATGTATGTCATGCTTCTGATCATAAAATGCTTGCAAAAAAAATCTTAAAATTTAGTAATTTAAGTAATATACAAAAATTAAAGCTTTCCAAAAATGCCAAATCTTTCTTTGATAATAGTTACAACATCCAAAAACAAACAAAGAATCTAGATAATTTTTTAATTTCCAAAAATAACCAAGGATCTTGACTTTTATTTTTCAGATTATCCTTGTTAATTAAGATATATCATTTATTTAATAATTATGACTTTAGACTATGAAAATTTAGAAAAAAGAAAAATTGAAGAAATAGAGCACTCAAAAAAAAGAAGATCTATCTTACAAGGTTTTGAAAGACAAACAGACAGTAATGAAGATGAAAATATTGATATAGAAAACTTAGTCAAAGATAAAAAAGAGTTTGAATATCATTTTTCTAATATGAAATATTATTCAATTACTAAATCTAGTGAGCAATACAAAGAACTCTGGTTAAAAAAAAATATTGAACTGAACTCAAAAGTTTTAGATTGGGCATGTGGTAGTGGAGAAAACGGTATTTATGCTGCACAGTGTGGAGGTGATGTCATTGGTATAGATATCTCGCAAGAAGGTGTTGATAATGCAAAAAAAAATGCAGAGCTGAAAAATGTTTCATCAAAATGTAATTTTGAAGTTATGGATGGAGAGTATATGAAATTTGCTGATAATACTTTTGATTTAGCTATTGAATATGGTGCTTTGCATCATGTTGATTTACCTAAAGCCTTATCTGAATTATCAAGAGTTTTAAAGCCGAATTCTAAAATGATTTGCATAGAGGCATTGAGACACAATCCACTTATACATTTATACAGAAAAATGACACCTCATCTTAGAACGCCTTGGGAAGTTGACCATATTTTGGGTGTTGAAAGTTTAGATATTATGAAAGAGTATTTTTCAAAAGTAGACGTGAAATTTTTTCATTTATTTTCTTTATTTTTAGTTCCTTTCAGAAAGACTAAGATTTTTAAAATTGTATATCCTTACTTTGATGCATTAGATAAGCTTTTTTTGTCAAATAGACTCATTGGTAAATATGGATGGATAATGATTATTGAATTAGCAAATCCTAAAAAATAATAATTTTTTAAACCTAATTAATGTTCAAAAGATTATTTGATATAATTTTTTCAATTTTTGGAATAATAATATTATCTCCAATTTTTATAATTTTAGCATTATCTGTAAAATTCACTTCTCCTGGTCCTATTTTGTATCTTGGGAAACGTACTGGATTAAACGGAAAATCTTTTAAAATATTTAAATTCCGATCCATGTTCTTAAACTCAGAAAAAGGACCTGGCACTACAAGCAAAAATGATAAGAGGATTACTAAAATAGGTTTTTATATAAGAAAATATAAATTAGACGAATTGCCTCAACTTTTTAATATTTTATTTGGTGAAATGAGTTTTGTTGGGCCAAGACCAGAGCTGAAGAAGTACACAGATCTGTACACAGAAGAAGAAAAAATTATCTTGAGTGTAAGACCAGGTCTAACAGACATTTCATCTTTGCATTTTTATAATTTAAATGAATTAATAGACAATGAAAACCCGGATTATGATTTTGAAAAAAAAATTCTTTCTCAAAAAAATCTTTTACGGATATCATATGTTAAACAACAAAATTTCTGGTTAGATCTTACTTTGATAGTAAAAACTTTTATTAAAATTATTAGTTTTAAATGAATAATTCACGATTAAATACTATGGGACTGAAATTAAGTAATTTATCAATAGGTTGTGAGCCTTTGGGAAATACAGACTGGGGTTTTGTTGATATTCCAGAAGCTAAGTTTGCAATTAATGAAGCCTTTGAATATGGAATCAATACATTTGATATTGCAGATGTTTATGGATTGGGTCAGGGTGAAAAAGAATTGTCTATGGCATTAGGTAAACATAGACATGATTCATTCATAATTTCTAAGTTTGGTGTTCGTTGGAAGGGCGATGGCGTTACATCAAGAGCAATTACTTATATAGATAATAGCCCTGATTATGTAAATAGTGCATTAGAAAATAGTTTAAGAAGGTTAAGATTAGAAATAATTCCTTTATACTTGATACATTGGCCTGACAATAAATCAAATATTTTTGAAACATTAAATATTTTAGAAAAAGCTCGTAAAGATGGAAAAATATTAAATTATGGATTGTCCAACTTTGATATAAGCGTTCTTGAGAAAGTGGTAGACGAATTTCCAATTGCAGCGATTGAGACTTCCTATAGTTTAATAATAAATAATCTTGAAACTGTAAAATTGTTAGATTTTGCAAAAAATAAGGGATTAGCAACATTTACTTATGGTCCTTTAGCACAAGGTTTGTTAAGCGGAAAGTATAACGATCAAATTAAATTTACAATTAATGATAGACGACACCGTTTAGAACATTTTTCAAAAGAAAGCTTAAAAGAAAAACAAAATTTATTTGAGGGAATAAAAAAAATCGCAAGAAAATATGATAAAACCATGGCGCAAGTTGCTTTAAGATGGGTTATAGATAGTTATTATGTGACATCAGCAATTGTTGGAATAAAGAATCGAAAACAATTGCAGTCTAATTTAGAGGTCTTAAATTGGTCAATGGATATGAGCGATTGGCAATTTTTAGACCAATTATATAAAAGCAAATAAACAAATGAAAAATATTAAAAATATTGAACAGTTAGCAAATAATATACGCAAACACGCTCTGAATATGACGAGTCTAGGTGGTAGTTCACATATAGGGTCTATTTTATCGATAGCTGATATATTAGCTGTATTATATGGTTCTATATTAAATTATAATTCAAAAAATCCACAGTGGGCTGATAGAGACCGATTTATACTTAGCAAAGGCCATGCAGGAGCAGGTGTTTATGCTGCACTCGCTGAAAGTGGATTTATTTCATTAGATAAATTAAAAACACATTATCAAGATGGCTCTGACCTATCTGGCCACATTTCTCATAAAGGAATTCCAGGTGTTGAATTTTCAACAGGATCTCTAGGCCATGGACTTCCTGTTGCTTGTGGAATGGCCTTAGCAGCAAAAATTAATAAAAAAAATCACAGAATTTTTGCTTTATTGAGTGACGGGGAATGTGATGAAGGTTCAAATTGGGAAGCCATACTTTTTGCATCGCATCACAAACTAAACAATTTGTTTGCTATTATAGATAGAAATCGATTACAAAGTATATACTCAACTGAAGATACTGTTGCACTAGAGCCATTCGCTGATAAGTGGATATCATTTGGTTGGGATGTAATTGAAATTAATGGCCATAATCATATTGAAATTTTTGAAAGTTGTGATCATGAGATTAAGTTAAGAAATAGACCATTATGCATTATCGCAAACACCACAAAAGGTAAAGACGTTTCATTCATGGAAAACAATACTTTATGGCATTATCGAAGCCCTCAAGGAGAAGAATATAAGCTAGCAATGGCTGAGCTTAAAAAAAAAGAT
>MDTG01232074.1_pt1 | contig 10034 bp, 7 predicted proteins | sample 811421 | NCBI WGS metagenome assembly MDTG01 (sample SAMN05326645, study PRJNA326480) | marine metagenome | isolation source: seawater | place: Pacific Ocean: South East | collected 2011 | reverse complement strand
TTATAGTAATTTTTTAGTACTTCATTTACTAAACTTATACTCTTAATTATAGTCGGCCCATCAATATTTAAACTCATTCTTACATGCTGTTTTCCTGCGTCACCAAATATTTTACCTGGTACACATGCAATTTTTGCTTCAGATAACATTAAATCAAAGAAAGAGTCACCATCTAAACCAGTTTCTGCAATATTTGGAAAAACATATAAACCTCCTTGTGATTTATGACATGTTATTTTATCAACTGAATTTAAACTGTTTACCATCACATCTCTTCGTTTCTTTATTTCAAGTAGATTTTGAATTCTTTTATCTTGATTGCCAGTTAATGCTTCAATACCGCCATACTGAATAAATGGAGAAACACACGAATTTACTGTTTCAATATATTTTCCTATTTTTTTTATAATTTTTGAAGGGCCAATTAAGTAACCAAGTCTAAAACCTGACATTGAATACTCTTTTGATAAACTACTCAACATTATTGTATTTTTTCTACAAGAGTCATAGTCAGTTAAGCTGGGTGTAATGTTTTGTTTTTTATCAAACCCCATACGACGATAAGTATCATCAGAGAGTATATAAATTTTGTTTTCGAGAGCTAGCTCATAGATTTTTAATAATGTATCAGTTGGTATTATACTTCCAATTGGGTTTGATGGACTGTTAATAATAATTAACTTAGTTTTTTTTGTGATTAATTTTTTTATTTCATCTACATCAGGAATGAAATTATTCGATTCTAATAGATTATATTTTTTAGCATTAACTAAGGATGCATTTGCAGCTGCTACAAAGGATGGAAAGCCGGGGTCAGGGACTAATACTTCTTCACCATCATTTAACAAACAACGAATAACCCAATAAATTCCAGAATTTGCTCCTGGTGTAACAACTACCTGTTCATAATCACAGGCCAATCTAAATTCTTTTAGAAGAAATCCTTGTATAGCTTCTCTGAATAGGGGTAGTCCCATGGAAGGTGAATAATGAGTCAAGCCTTCTTTCATAGCCTTAAAAACAGCTTCAATTACATTTTGAGGCGCATCAAAATCTGGATCCCCTAACTCTAAATGTACTATATTTTCTCCAGATTTTTCCATCTGTTGAACTTTACTAAGGATGGTAAACATTGGTTGACCCACCAGACTATTTGCTACGTTTGATAAAGGAGGAAAACCAGACATAATTAACGTATAGTAAATTTATGAAATATGTAAATTGCTATAATTAAGTTTTTATTTTCTTTTCCAAGCATTGTTACAAATGATTTATTATAAGTTTTAAACCGATAGAAATAATTAAAAATAAGTTTTAATCTAGAATTTTAGGATAACGTATCTTATCAGAAATATAGTGAGCTAAATAGTATTTTTCGAATTTTATATTATTCTGCTTAGAATATTTCAACATTCTCATTGGTGGATCTAAACCAATATCCAGGACTACATAGCTCTGATTATTTAAAATAATATCAAATTTAAGCAAAAATTTTCCAATTTTATGATCATTTATAAATCTTCTCAATGTGCTGATTATCTTGAATTTTTTAATAGTATCGTGATAGCGAATTGTTTTTTTCTCAGTCAAAAAATTAAAAACATTAAATCTTGAACCATAAATATTTAGTCTTAATGAGGTACCTTTGAACTCCTCTTGTAAAATATAATACTTTCTACGAAACCTATCATAACCCCAAAAAATATCATTCAAAGGTATATAATCTGAATTGAACTTATAAACATAATTTGGGTTTTTACTATAATCCGACTTTAAGAAAAAATTTTTTGCATCTGTACTATTAATTTTTAATTTTAAATCATTTTTATTTTTTATATACCAAGTATTTGGAATGGGAATATTATTTTTGCGGAAGTATTGATAAAATAAGGTTTTATTTAAACATAGATCAATCGACTTTTCGGGAGGAAAATTTATGCCAAAATAAAAGGCAAAATTTGCTGCACCTTTTTGTGCAAATTGTGATGCTGCAGAAAACACTCTATCGTGTTTTTCAAATTTTTCTTTTTTGCCAACCTCAATTAATCCCTTTAGATCATCATAAGCTACATTATAAAATTCATCACAAAGTATTCTTCCTGGCGCATCTTTATTTTTATCTACACCTACGATTTTCCATTCTTTTTTGTTTAATGTTTTTAAATATGGAATTTGATTGTAATTACACCCTATAAAAAGAAGATTTTTTTTCATATATTATAATTTAATATTTTTTTATCGAGCGATTTATTTGATTTTGAAGTTATAGTTTTTAAACCCTTTTCAGTCACCTTTCCATCTCTATAAAATATTGCCACTGGTCTAACATTGAGGCTTTTTGGCAACCTTACTTGACCAATCGAAATTTCTACTGCCAATTTTAAAAAATCAAATGAAAGTGCTTTAGGAAAAAAAGTTTCAATCAATAAATCGCCCCCTATATCTAGATGAACCTCAATAATCTTTAAATTATTTTTCGTATCACGGCGAAATGAAATCATAAGCGGTGAACGAACAATCTTGAACTTAGAAATAATTTTTTTTGCTATCTTATGAGCATTTTTTTCTAAACTAAAAAAGTCTTTTTTGAGTGTTCTATAGCCTTTTGGAAATATTGATCCATCTCCATTTTCATAATTAATTTCTTCTAAAAGACAAATTGGAAATAACTTACTATTTTCTACAAAACTCACTAAGGATAAATCTGGACCCTCCAAATATTCTTCAATCAAAATTTTATTATTAAGCGTGTGTCTTTCAGCATATTTTACTGCTTTATTAATTGTATTATTTTTGTAAACAACGCTTACTCCACTTTTTCCAACATGACTTAAAGCTGGCTTAATCACTATTGGAAACTTATTTATTTCATAGGAAAATTTATTTACTGAATAAATTTTGTAGTCGGGTGAGGGAATGTTGTGCTTCGTACACCCTTGCCTCATTTTATTCTTATTTAAAAGAATTTTTGCAGATTTAATAGGCACACCTGGAATATTAAAATGCTTACTAAGCTCTGCGGCTGTAATAACAGGTATTCCAGAACTTCTATTAAGAATTCCTATAAACTCAATCCTAGTTTCTAATTTTTTTAATTCTATAATAATTTTTTTGCTATCGTGAGTACTTATATAAATTTTGTAATCTGCATATCGAAAACCTAGCGCTTTTCTATTTTGATCAATAGTAACCACTTTATATCCTAAAGATTTAGCTTTAATAATTAATGGGGTTTGCGATTTGCCAGCTGCTAGACAAATAACAGCTTTGTCTTTTAAGTTATCTTTACTAAATGACATAATTAGATATTAATTCTTTTTTAGAATTTGATAAATAATTTCAGCCCTTTCCCAATCCTGATATGTGTCAATGTCTTGGACTCTTTTATTAGGGATTTTAATCATTGTACTATTTCGATTATAATTATCAGGTTCATTTTTCCACATATTTGATTTTGCCCAATAAAATTGTCCTGCATCGTGATATACACTAAAAAGATCTTGTGATCTCGATTTGTAAGTGTCAGCAAATAACATTTTTAGTCCCCCATCGGGCAGCTCAGTAAAAGATCTTTGAACAGGATAAGAATAGTTGGTTGCAGCTATAACAGAGTCCCATTTGCCACTCTCTATAATTTTAAAGCCATTTATAATATCGTTTATTTCTATTAATGGCGCTGTAGGATATATACAACAAGCATATTCAATTTTTTCACCACGTTCTTCTAACCATCTTATTGCATGGCCAACAACTTCATGAGTACCAATATAATCATCTGATAATTCTTTAGGTCGTAAAAAAGGAGTTTCGGCTCCATACTTAACTGCTACTTTAGCAATTTCATCACTGTCTGTTGAAACAATTACTCGACTAAATAAATTAGTACTTAATGCTAATTCAATTGAATAGGAGATAATAGGTTTACCTAAAAAATTCTTTATATTTTTTTTAGGTATTCTTTTACTTCCACCCCGAGCGGGGATAATTGCAATATTCATCTATCTAGCTCAACTTTTTGAGATAATATATTTTTTTTCAAATCGCTTTCTCTTTCAGCTAAGATCTGAAAAAAATATATAAATGCCCTAATATTTTGTAATAAATAATCTTTGAACAATAATACAGAAAATACAACTTAAAATATATTTTAATTTATTGTGCGATTTTGCTAATTATTTAAGCTGATTTGACATTTACAATTAAATGTTGAAGAGCAATAGTATGCGTAGCAAAGCCCTCCATAAAATGTGATATAGCAATCTGCTTTTTTGTTGGCATTTTTTTGTCTATTTTAAGATGCTTTTGTCCTATTTCGTACCATTTTAAACCTTTCTTTTTAAATGTTTCTATCGCTTTCATTTGAATCGCGTGTCCATAAGACTTTTCATCTAAACCACGTTTATATGCTCCAACATTATAGAAGCCTCTATCTCTTGAATGAACAAATAATCCAGCTCCAATTAAATTATTTTTTTTATCTGAGGCAGATACAATAAAGGATTCCTCTGCTGCAATTTGAGCTTTTTGTTTATTCCAGCTCTCAATTGGCCTCGTTGACCTTCCAGCTACTGATTTATGCAAAAGTCTAAATTTATTAAATAATTCATCTGAGACTTTTTCATGAACTTCTATTTGCCAGTCTCGTAATCCCTTATTAATAAGGGGTTTAAAACTTTTTCTAAACTTTAATCGAATCTCATTAAGACTTAATGAAAGATCTACTAAAATGTGATGAGTAGAGAATACCTCTGCAGCTTGCTCAGACCATAATAAATACCAATTAGATAACTTAACGTAATCAAGATTTACAAATTGGCATTTTCTGATATTCAATTGTCTCGCTAATTCGTAAATTAAATTAATTAATTTTTTTTCGATCTTTTTTCTTACTCTTCTTGCCAGAGATTTAATAAAGATAGGTTCAACAATTTCAACACCATTACTTTTTAAATTCCAAATTATTCCATCATAATGTGCAATTAAAGGCATTATTCCTATGGGCTGATTATTATCATAAATAACAAATGATAGATTAATTGCATTTTCTGAAGAAAAGTAAGCGGTATAATAATCAATTGTATGTGAAAGATGAAAAATAGAGGGACTTGTTTCACTGTTATCAAGAATAAATTTCCAATTAATTGGATCATTATTAGAATTTGGAAAGTGATTTAGTAAAATTTTTTTTAATTTTTTTTCCACAATGAGTGACTATTGAATAATTTTTTCTAAAATATTAATTACTCTGTCTTGATCATTAAAACTCATCTGAGGAAAAATTGGTAATGAAATTGCATTATTATAGTAGTTCTCGGCAACAGGAAAGTCTCCTTTTGCAAATCCAACATTTAAATAAAAAGGTTGAGTATGAACTGGTATATAATGAACATTAACTCCAATTTCATTTTCTCTTAATGTATCAAATATTTTATCACGTTTAACTGATGTATTATTTATATCAATTTGAATTGGATAAAGATGAAGCGATGAATAGGTATCTTTTGACTGGTAAGGCATAATTATTGGTATATTTTTTAAAAATTCATCATATCTTTCTCTAAGGGTATTTCTTTTTTGTACAATTTGATCAATACGTTGCAATTGACTATTACCTAATGCTGCTTGTAATTCATTCATTCTATAATTATAACCCAACTCAATCTGCTGATAATACCAACTACCCTCACATTTCTTTGACATTAAATTTGGATTACGTGTAACTCCATTGTTTCGAAATACCTGCATACGTTCATAAAGTTCTTGATTATTGGTTGTTGCTAACCCTCCCTCTGCTGTTGTAATAATTTTAACTGGGTGGAAACTGAATACTGTAATATCAGAATATTCACATCCACCAACTTTTCTATTTAAATACTTGCCACCAATTGCATGAGATGCATCCTCAATAATTTTAAATCCATATTCTTGACTAAGAGAGTTTATTTTTTTCATATCACAAGATTGTCCTGCGAAATGAACAGGTATCACAATTTTTGGAAGATTGTTATTTTGCTTTGCAACAATAAGCTTTTTTTCAAGATTGTCTGGACATAAATTATAAGTAAACGGATCAATATCAACGAAATCAATTTTAGCTCCGCAGTATAGACCGCAATTTGCTGACGCAACAAATGTGTTTGGAGATGTCCAAAGCCAATCACCGGGTCCTAAACCCAAGGCTAAACAAGCAATGTGCAATGCACTGGTAGCACTATTTACCGCAACAGCTTTGGAGGCACCACAATAATCTGCAATGGATTTTTCAAATTTTGGAACGGTTGGACCCTGAGTTAGAAAATCTGAACGTAATATTTTCTCAACTTCAGCAATATCCTCCTCAGTAATATACTGTCTACTATATGGCAACATGCTCTAAATTTTACCTATATGATTTTTATTAATAGCTAACCATTCTTGAATTTCAGAAACATTCATCCATTTTGAATTTATTTCACTATTATAGCAGAAACCGTCTGGTACTTTCTTACCATCTTTTATTCGCAAACTGTCTTTTACCCACTCATTTATTTGAGGTAGTATCTTATAATAATCTAAATACTCATATGTTGAATAGCTATCATCACTACTAATCATTTGTTCATGTAATTTTTCACCTGGCCTAATTCCTATTATTTTGTGCTTTGCTGAAGGGGCAATAGCTTTGGCAATATCAGTAATTTTTACGGATGGAATTTTTTTTACATATATTTCACCTCCAACCATATCATCTAAAGTATGCCAAACCAACTCAACTGCTTGATTTAATGTTATCATAAAACGAGTCATTCGTTCATCAGTTATTGGTAGTTCTTTCTCGTCCTTTAATGTCATAAAAAAAGGAATAATAGAACCTCTAGAACCCATTACATTTCCATATCTTACAACAGAAAAAAAAGTTTTATGACCCCCTGCATAAGATGAGTTACTTGCTATGAACAATTTGTCTGAAGCTAACTTAGTTGAACCATAGAGATTAATCGGACTACTGGCTTTATCTGTTGAAAGTGCTACTACTTTCTTAACATTTTGATCAATAGCCGCATCTATTAAATTCATTGCTCCATTAATATTTGTTTTAATACACTCAAACGGATTATACTCCGCAATAGGGACAATTTTAGTTGCTGCTGCGTGAACAACATAATCAATATTATATAAAGCACGATGCAGTCGATCTTTATCTCGAACATCTCCAATAAAAAACCTCACTCTTGGATCGTCTTCAAATAGTTTCGCCATTTCCCATTGTTTCATCTCATCACGAGAGAAAATAACAAGACGTTTAGGATTAAATTTTTTTAGTGTGAGCGACGCAAAGCTGTGTCCAAAAGAACCTGTACCACCTGTTATTAAGATAGAGGAATTATTTAGCATTTTTTACCAACTAATTATTAGCATTTATACGAAAATTTTCATTAACTTTAATAAGATCATCAAATGTACCTTCATTTTTCAAACGACCCTTTTCAATTAAAAAAATTTTTAAGCAGTTTTTGACAGTACTCAAACGATGAGCAATCAAAATGATTGTGACTTTATTTTCTAAGTTATTCACAGCATGCATTACTGCCTTTTCAGTTTGATTATCTAGCGCACTTGTTGCTTCATCCAGAATTAGAAGTTTTGGATTGTGATATAATGCTCTAGCAATACCAATTCTTTGACGCTGTCCACCGGACAATCTTACTCCACGTTCCCCAATTTTTGTTTGATATTGTTGAGGTAGCTCATCTATAACAAATTCGTGTAAATTTGCAATTTTAGATGCATTTTCGACGGCAGTTTGATTTATATTTTCAACATCTACTCCAAAAGCAATATTAGCTGCAACTGTATCATCCGCTAAATAGATATGTTGAGGTACATAACCAATGGTACGTTGCCATGCTCTTGAATTATGTTTATTTATAATTTTTCCGTCAACTTCAATTGTCCCCTTTTGAGGTTCAAGTAATCCTAAAATAATATCAACCGCCGTCGTTTTACCACTACCAGTCTTTCCTATAATTCCAACTGAAGAATTTGCCGGAATCGTCATGTTTATATCTTTAAGAATTGATTTTGATGAGTCTGGATATTTATAATGGATATTTTTTACAGATATTGTTTTGTTAAACGATAGAATATTCTCATCTTGATTGGCATTAGACGTTTTCAGATTTTTTAAATCCTCATAAACTTTATTTAATGCTGGACTAATAAATGCAAGTTGAGTAAATGCGTTGTAAAGACCTTGAAGTGCAGGCATTAAGCGATAGCCGGCAAAAACATACAAGCTTACAATTGGGACAGCATCATTAAAACTTCCAGTTTGAACCATTTTGTAGAGTATAATTAGTAAACCTCCACCAAAAGCAATAGCCTCTAAAATAAAACGAGGCATTTGACTAACAATTAATACAGAGGCTAGTGATCTTGAAAATATAAGAGCAGGATTGGAAAAATATCTAATATAGGTTTGCTCTAATCCCCCAACTTTTACTTCCTTTGCAGCACCAAATGCTTCACTGATTGCTTTAAAACGCAGCTCGTTATTTTCCAGGCGTTCATCACCAATTCTTTTTAAAAGTTTTCGAACAACTGCATACACAATAATGTATGCGCCTCCAAGTGTAAGGCCAACTAAAAAAGCAAGCATTGGATCTGCTAAAACCAACAATGTTATTAATGCAATTGTAACCATTCCTTTACCAATAAGTTCCATGCATGGACTTATACCACTTCTAATTACTTGTTGTACTTCTGACAAAATTGTTTTTCCAAGATCTGCACTGTGACGACTTAAAAACCAACTATAGGGTTGATGTAAGTATCCTTCTAATAATCTTTTACCAATACTGTACTCACGCATTGTAACAAACCGTAATAAAATATATTGCGTAAGCGCTTTAAACGAAAGAGAGATAACCAACAAAATAAATACAAGAATGCCTAATGAAAAAAGAAACTGTTGGTCGTTTTCAATTCCAAATATAATCGAAGTATCAAACATAATTTTCAAAAAATGATTTGTCTCTATGAGGCCCGGGTTTGTTAAGACTGTCATGAATGGCAGAATAGAAGCTACCCCAATCATATCTAACAGGGCCATTACAAAAACCAAAACAAGAAGTAAACTTGCTTGTTTTTGCTCTTGTGGAGTCAGTAAAAATAATAATTTTTTGAATATTTGCACGTTAGTTACTCTATTTCTATCAAATTATTTTTGATTTAAAATAAATTTTAAATCGTAAATTACATGGTTTTTTTTAGTAAAGCTCTGTATCTGACTTTGTGACATTTTTTTAAATTCATCATGTGCAACTGCCAAGACAATTGCATCATAATTATTTTCAGCAGGCCAATTAATTAATTCAATTCCGTATTCATTTTTAACGTCATTTTTATTAGCCCAAGGATCATACACATCAACTTTACGTGAAAATTTGCTTACTTCTTCTACAAGATCAACAACTTTAGAATTACGAATATCAGGACAATTTTCTTTGAATGTTAACCCCATAACTAAGATCAATGAATCATTTAATTTGATATTTTGCATTTTCATTTGATTTTTAACTTGTTCACTCACATATGATGCCATACTGTCGTTTATTTTTCGACCAGCTACGATCAACTCGGGATTGTGATTTACTTGTAACGACTTATAGGCAAGGTAATAAGGATCAACACCAATACAATGTCCCCCTACAAGCCCAGGCTTAAATGGTAAAAAATTCCATTTTGTTTGAGCGGCATCCAAAACTGATTGAGTATCAATATTTAATTTATCAAAAATAATTTTAAATTCATTCATTAAAGCTATATTCACATCTCTTTGTGTATTTTCGATTATTTTAGCTGCCTCAGCTACTGCAATGCTTGGTGCTTTGTGTGTGCCTGCTACTATAATCTCTCTATAAAGCGCATCTACTTTTTTTGCTATTTCAGGGGTAGAACCTGATGTAATTTTTTTAATAGTAGAAACACGATGTACCTCATCTCCTGGATTTATTCTTTCTGGTGAATAGCCACAATAAAAGTCCACATTATAA
>MDTG01138129.1_pt1 | contig 10034 bp, 5 predicted proteins | sample 811421 | NCBI WGS metagenome assembly MDTG01 (sample SAMN05326645, study PRJNA326480) | marine metagenome | isolation source: seawater | place: Pacific Ocean: South East | collected 2011 | reverse complement strand
CTCGCCCGACTTGACCCGACCGAGGTAATCGGCGAGATCCTCCTTGACCTCACCGGCTAGGTAGTACAGACCGAGGACATTGGGGAAGCACATCGCGAAGATCATGGCATCCCCGAAGTCAAATACACTTTTAGCGCTGATGGCGCTGCCCACAATGACGAAGAGACAGAACACCGCTTTGTAGCTCAGATCAGCCGCTTTGGTTTCGCCAAACAGGTAAGTCCACGCCTTGAGACCGTAGTAGCTCCATGAAATCATGGTGGACAGGGCAAACAGAATAACCGCCAAGGACAGGACAGCGGGGAACCAAGAGATGCTCTGCTCGAAGCTGCTCGAGGTCAACCCAATGGCATCCAAGGAACCTGCCTGAGCGTTTCCGAAGACGGTCACGGCATCGTACTGTCCGTAGTCGGTGATGACGATGACGAGGGCCGTCATGGTACAAATCACCACGGTATCAATGAATGGCTCGAGCAAGGCCACAATTCCCTCGCTCACCGGCTCGTCAGTCTTGGCCGCACTATGGGCAATCGACGCCGATCCTATGCCGGCCTCATTGGAGAAGGCCGCCCGTCGGATGCCTTGGATCAACACCCCCACCAGACCGCCATACATGGCATCACTGGCAAAGGCCCCGCTGAGGATTCGGCCAAAGGCCGTTGGGACTTGCCCCAGGTTGCTCAAGATCACCCATAGGGCGCCGAGGATGTAGATGCCCACCATGAACGGCACAATCTTATCAGTCACCTTGGCGATAGACTTGATGCCCCCGAGGATGACGATACCCACGATGACGGCCATAAGAGTGCCGAAAATCCAGCCTTGCCCGTAAAACATGCTGGACTCGCCGCCGGTGACGGAGATCAACTGCTGGGTGGCCTGGTTGATTTGCACCATGTTGCCTCCTCCGAAGGAACCGCCAATGCATGCAATGGCGAACAAAGCAGCAAGCACCTTGCCTAAGCCCGCATTCCCGCGCTTGGCCAATCCATCCCGCAAGTAGTACATCGGACCACCGGACACCGATCCGTCCTCATTCTGACGGCGGTACTTCAGGCCCAGCGTACACTCCACAAATTTGGAACTCATTCCGAACAAGCCGGCAATGATCATCCAGAAGGTCGCACCCGGACCACCGAGCGACACGGCCACGGCCACACCCGCGATGTTGCCAACGCCAACGGTTCCACTCAATGCTGCGGTCAACGCCTGAAAATGGGACACCTCTCCCTTGTGATTGGGGTCGTCAAACTTGCCCCGGACCACATCGAGGGCATGCCCAAAAGCGCGCAGGTTGACGAACTTGAAATAGACCGTGAAGAACAAGGCCCCCACGAACAACCAAATCAAGACGAACGGAATGGTGAAACCTCCAATGGTCACACTCCAGAAGATGATGGACGTGATAACGTCGGTGACCGGCCCCATGAAGCTGTTGATGGCGTCGTCCACCGAAGCGGCCGAGGCGTGAAGGGGCAAAAGGAACAGGGCTGTCAGCGCAGTGCTGGCGGCAATCAGGCGTTTCATGAAATCTCGATTGGTTCGCGTTGTGCGCAATATAGGCCGCCAGTCACGCCTCCGGCGCCGGCGGGCCGTCGGGAGTTTGCAGACCGAACATACGGTTGAGCAAACGCAATTGCTTTTCGCTGCCGAGGACGAACAGCTTGCAGGCGTTGTCCAACGGGGTGTTGGGTCCGGGGTTGATGATGAACTCTCCAACGGAGGTCTTGACCCCAATGACGTTCACCCCCAATTTGTTCCGGGCGTCCACCTCCCCTAAGGTCGGCAGGCGAAATTCCGCAGGCAGGTCCTTGACGTCCACCTCCTCGAGGTTGATGGCGTCCTTGCCCTGAATCCGAATGTGATCAATAAAGTCCATCACGTCCGGATTGACCACCAATGACGCCATGTGCGCACCTCCGACCGTGTCGGGCATGATCACATTATCGGCCCCAGCGCGCCGCAACTTGGCCACGGAAGCGGCCTGCGACGCCCGGCTGATGAGCATCGCTCCGTCGTTGTGCTCGCGAACGGAGAGGACCGTGTACAGGTTGTCAGCGTCACTTGGCAAGGTGCAGATCACAGCGCGCGCGCGCTCCACACCTGCAGCCATCAAGCGGTCGTCACGGGTAGCGTCACCGGATATGACCAAAGGCGTCAACGCCTCGCGAAGCTGGGACACGAGCTCCTCGTCCTTCTCGACGATGATGACCTCATAGCCTTTGGCCGTCAGGTCCGCATAGGCCTTCTCGCCCACACGGCCGTAGCCGCAGACGATGACATGGTTCTTGAGGGTGTCGATGGTGCGTTCCAATTTTCTGGCCTTGAAGAGGTCCCGGTATTCTCCGGCCACGAAGTACGTGGTCACGGCGGAGATGGTGTAAGCGAAGGTACCGATGCTGAAGATGATCAGCAGGGACGTGAAGATCATCCCATTTGGACTCAATTCGTGCACCTCCCGGAAGCCCACCGTGCTGACCGTGATCATGGTCATGTAGAAGGCTTCCACGAAGGTGTATCCCTCGAGGAGCATGAACCCCACGCTGCCCACTACAATCACCATCATCACCACCAAGAGGGAAATGGCGATGCGCCCAAACGACTTGAATTTGAAGCGGTACAGCACGACGGAAAGTTAGCGGGACGCGGCCAATTCCACGGCCATGGCCTGCTGCAAGCTTTGGGCCTCCGCACGGGCAGCTTCAGCGAAGTCCGTGCCACTCGATGCATACATCAGGCTTCGCCCCACATTGACCAGCAATCCACCTGCAAGGCCTTCGGCCCACCCTGCGGCACAGACGGCCTCTAGGGTGCCGCCCTGCGCCCCGACCCCGGGCACCAGCAAGAAGCGCTCCGGCACCACGGACCGGACTTCGGCCAGCCAATCCGGACGCGTCGCCCCCACCACATACATGAGGCGCTCCGACCCGGTGTAGGTCTGACTGACCTCAAGTACGCGGTGCCACAGGGGCACGCCCCCATCTGCTCCATGGAATTCGAAGTCCTCGGCTCCAGGATTGGAGGTGGCTGCCAAGAGGATGGTCCACTTGTCTTCGAAGGCGAGGAAGGGCTCCACGCTGTCCCGACCCATGTACGGGGCCACCGTGACCGCATCGGCACCCCAAGCCCCGAATGCCGCTTCGGCATAACGCGTGGCCGTGTTGCCGATGTCACCCCGCTTGGCGTCGGCAATCCGCAGGCAACCGTCGGGGATGGCCGACATGGTCTCTTCCAGCACAGCCCAACCGGCTGCACCCATGCTTTCGTAGAAGGCGACGTTCGGCTTGTAGGCAACGGCGAGGTCCGAGGTGGCCTCAATCAGGGCCCGATTGAAGGCCAGCACCGCCTCTGGGCCCGTCCCCAGGTGTGCAGGCATCCGAGCGGGATCGGGATCGAGTCCCACGCAAAGAAAGCTTTGCTTGGCGTGAATCGTATCGATGAGGGTCTGGCGGTCCATAGGGCGCGAAGGTATTCCGCTTCCAGCCGCCTTCCGCTCAGTCCGGACTGGAGATGCCCGCCTGTTTCAACCGCTCCGTGCGCTCGGTGGTGCGCAGTGCTTGAACCAACTCTTCAAGTTCTCCGCCCAGCACGCGGTCCAGCGCATGAAGGGTCAACCCGATGCGGTGGTCCGTGACCCGGCCCTGTGGATAATTGTAGGTCCGGATCTTGCCCGAGCGGTCTCCGGTGCCGACCTGCGACTTGCGCTCCGCAGCCTCCGCCGCCTGACGCGCCCGGTCCTCGGCCTCCCAAAGTCGGGACCGCAGCACCCCCAATGCCTGCTCGTAGTTGGCATGTTGGGAACGCCCATCCTGGCATTCGACGACCAGTCCTGTGGGCACGTGGGTCAATCGGACCGCACTTTCAGTCTTGTTGACGTGCTGGCCTCCAGCACCACTGGCCCGAAAGGTGTCCTTTCGAACATCCCGCAAGTCGAGCTCCACATCGGTGGGCTCCGCCTCGGCCAATATGGCTACCGTGGCTGCGCTCGTATGGACCCGGCCTTGCGACTCCGTGGCCGGAACGCGTTGGACCCGATGCGTTCCGCTCTCGTACTTCAAGTGCCCGAACACCGCTTCCCCGGAAATCCGGACCACCACCTCCTTGTACCCCCCCGCCGTGCCGGCATGGGCGCTGATGGTCTCCACACTCCACCCCACCGATTCACAATAGCGGACGTACATCCGAAAGAGATCACCCGCCCACAAAGCGGCCTCGTCGCCTCCAGTGCCGGCCCGGACTTCGAGCAGACAATCGCGCTGGTCACTCGGATCCTGCGGCACCAGGGCCTCCTGCAATTCGCACTCCAACTGGGTGCTCTCCGCAGACAACCGCTCCACCTCCTCCTGCGCCAGCTCACGCAATTCGGCATCGTCACTCCTCAGGTCCGCCCGGGCGGCCAAGAGTCCGTCTTGGGCCAATCGGTACCTGCGAATTCGGGCGACAATGGGATCCAGCTGTTTGTAGTCCCGCATGGCCGCCTTGTAAGCGGTTGCATCTGCAATCACCTCCGGGTCAATGACGCGGAGGGACAATTCCCTGTGACGGTCCTCCAGCGATCCCAGCCGCTCGAGCAAGCCCTCCATCTCAGGTGTAGGTTTCGAGGCCCTGCGGCCCGTGGATGGTCAGGCGCGGTGCCCCTCCATTTCGGGCCTCCACCCGGCCGACCACCTTGGCGGCCACACCGTGGCGCTCAGCCGCCGCGATCACCTCCGCAGCATGCTCCGGGGTGGTGTAGACTTCCATGCGGTGGCCCATGTTGTAAACCTGGTACATCTCGTGCCAGTTGGTCCCGCTGTGCTCCTGAATGAGGCGGAAGAGGGGCGGGATGTCGAACAAGTCGTCCTTGATGATGTGCAGCCCCGGATCGGCGAAGTGCAACACTTTGGTTTGTCCTCCACCGCTGCAGTGCACCAAGCCGTGGAGCGGATCGCGGCCCTGCTTAAACAGGTCCACCAAGATCGGCGCATAGGTTCGGGTCGGGGACAGCACCAATTTGCCCGCGTCCACAGGCACGCCATCCACGTCATCGGTGACATGGAACGGACCGGTGTAGACGAGGTCTTCAGGCAGGCCCGGATCGAAGCATTCAGGGTACTTCTCGTGCCATCCCGGACCAAACATGTCGTGTCTGGCGCTGGTCAGACCGTTGCTTCCGGTGCCCCCATTCCAGGCGTCTTCATAATGGGCTTGACCATCGCTGGCCAGACCAACAATCACATCGCCAGCTTGGATTCGTGCATTGTCGATGACGTCTTCCCGGCGCATCCGGCACACCACAGTGGAATCGACCACCACCGTCCGGACGACGTCTCCGAGGTCGGCGGTCTCTCCGCCCGTTCCCCGGACATCCAATCCCCACTTGCGCCACTCGGCCATCAATTCCTCCGTGCCCTGGATGAGGGCGGCAATGATTTCCCCGGGCACCAGTCGCTTATTGCGTCCGATGGTGGAACTGACCAAAATGGGGCCAGTGGCGCCCACGCAGAGGAGGTCGTCGAGGTTCATCACGAGGGCATCCTGCGCGATGCCCTTCCACACAGAAAGGTCTCCGGTTTCCTTCCAATACACCCAGGCCAACGCACTCTTCGTGCCGGCCCCGTCGGCGTGCATCACCATGCAATGCTCTTCACTGCCCGTCAAGGCATCGGGCACCACCTTGCAGAAGGCCTTGGGGAAGAGCCCTTTGTCAATTCCGGAAATGGCGGCGTGAACCTCCTCTTTCCCAGAAGAGACCCCGCGCCGGGCATACCGGTCCTCCGTCGTGGAGGCGGCACTGTCTTGGCTCACTCCGGAACGTAGTCGAAGCTGGTGATCCGGAAGACCGTTCGACGATTCTTCTGGTGCGCCTCTTCACGAAGCTCCTCCGTGGCGAGGGCGGCAATATCCGCATCGCTGATCAGCGGCATCGACTCACCGCGTCCAACCGGCTGCAGGCGAGCGCGCTCAATGCCGCGCTCGACGAGGTAATTCACACAGGTCTCGGCACGCTTCTGGCTCAGCAAGTCGTTGGCCTTGACGCCGCCGCGGGTGTCGGTGTGCGCTTCGAGGGAAATGACGAAGGTGGGATTGCGCTCCAGCAGGTCCACGAGGTAGTCTAAGCTGTCCTTGGAATTGGTGACCTCATTGACCACCAGGTCGGCCTTGGCGAACTCATATTGGACGAGCGGCATCGGATAGTCCTCATTCGTGACCACCTCACGGAGAAGGTATTCCTTGATGAAATTGGTGCTCTTGCTCAGCCCGATGGTGCTGAATTGATCACCGGCGCTGATGTACCCCTCTATTGAAATATCGACGGCGTAAGTGCTCTCGGCTCCGATTTCCCAGCCGCCTTCTTCTGCACCGCCCTCGGAGTCGGTCTCAGAAGACACGCTCTCTCCGTCGCTGCTGGTCACCGTGACCTTGGCGCCAGCGATCGGCATGCCGGTGTCGTAATCGTAGACGTAGGGCACGTAGTCGAACTCGAGGGGCGGCATCGAGAAGGCGAAGATGTCATCCTTGCCCTTGCTCTCTGGGCGGTCCGAACTCAGGTATCCCTTCTCCTCTTTGGGGTGGTACACCAAAGCGAAGTCATCCGATGCGGTGTTGATGGGGTAGCCCATGAATTCGGGCGCTTCAAAGTTCATGCCATCGCCTTTCCACGTGGCCTTGAGGATGTCGAGTCCACCCATTCCGCCCGGGCGATCCGAAGCGAAGTAGAGGTCGCCATTCTTGCGGATGTGCGGGAAGAATTCATCATTGCTCGAGTTGATGCCGGGGCCCATGTTCTCCGGGGCTCCCCATTCACCGTTGGCCTCGTCGTACTGGATGTACCAGAGGTCACGGCCACCTTGTCCTCCTTGCATGTCACTGACGAAGACCAAGAATTGGTCGTCCGGAGTCAGGGTCGGCTGTCCCACCTGGGAACTGTCGTCACCGGCTTCCCGATCCAGGATGCCCAGCTCTTCTGCGGCTCCCCAGCGGGAACCGGTCTTCTCCGCCACGTAGATGTCGCAGGGAAAATTGTTGTCCTTGTCAATCAGGCAACGGGTGAAGTACAGGGTCTTGAACTTGGCGTCCAACGCCACGCCGCCTTCGTTGCTCGGACTGTTGATGGTGTTGCCCAACGGCTCCGGAATGCTCCACTTGTTCTTGCGGTCCACCTCGGCACTAAACAGGTCCATGTAGGACTCCCCCGTGATGGGATCCTCACCACTGCCCATGCTGCTGCTCCGGCTGGAGGCGAAAATCACCTCTTCTCCGCGCTTGTCGGCAAACGCCATGGCGAAATCAAAACTCGGGGAGTTCACCATCACGAGCGGCTCGACCACAAATCGGCTCTCCCCGACCACAAGGCTCTCGGCCGCATTGTTGCAGGAGTTGATGAAGGTATCGGCCAAGTCTTCATCCCCTCCATTGGATTTGAACTTCTCGAATTGCTCTACGGCGTCATCGAAGTCGCCCTGGCCCATGAAGACCAAACCGTAGTTCTTAAACACTTCCGGGTGGTCTGCGGCCCACTTCAGGTCGATGGCGCGCTTGTACCACTCCTCAGCAGCAGGAAGCGCCCGGCTGAGGCGGTAGCACTCTCCGATGAGGAAGCACACGCGGCCCTTCTCCTCGAGGTCTCCCTTGAGCTTGGCGTAGGCCACTTGATAATCCTTGGCGGCTTCGAAGTATCCACCGCGATCGAAAGCAGCATCGGCGTCGGCCGTGATGTCGTTCTGGGCAAGACCCGGGAGGGCGATCAGGGCAAAGGCGAGGGCGAGCGCGGGGCGCAGTGCGACGGAGCGCTCGAGAATCAGGTTCAACATTCCCAATTGAGGTTTACGGGCGAATGTAAGAAGGCCCCGGAACTTCGCGTGAACGAATCCGGGGCCTTCCTTGTTTTGTCGTGTTGATATCAGCGGGTGAAGAGCAACTCGCGGAGCTTCGGGAAGGGCCAGCGGCCATCCTCCGTCAGCTTTTCGAGCTGGTCCACCTGGATGCGACACTCCTCCATCAGCGGCTTAACCACCTCGGCGTAGCCCTTGGCTACGGCGTGCATGCCGTCCATCTCATTGACCTTGCACCGCTCGGTATGGAGCTTGTTGACGACGTCATACGTGGCGGACACGCCGGCGGAAAGCTCTTCCAGGATGCCGCGTTGAGCGACGGTCATGGCGTCGGCCCGGTTGTCGCCGAAAACGTCCATGAAGCCCTGCACGTTGGCGAGCAGGTCGCTCTGGTAATCCATGACGGCCGGCAGAACCTGGTTGGTCACCATGTCCCCGAGGACACGCGCCTCAATCTGCAGTTTCATCACGTAGTTCTCGAGCTCGACCTCGGTGCGGGCCGCGATCTCCTCGGCAGAGAGCACGCCCATGCCGTCGAACAGATCGACCACTTCCTTGCGGTCCCAAACGGCAAGTGCACTCGGGGTGTCGAGCAGATTGGACAGCCCTCGCTTGGCGGCCTCGTCGACCCACTCCTGGCCGTAGCCGTTGCCTTCGAAGCGAATGGCCTTGCTCTCCTTGATGAGCTTCTGTATCTCCTTGAGGAGGGCCTCGTCCTTCTTGTCACCGGAGGCGATGCGGGAATCGACGGCGTCCTTGAACATGTTCAGCTGCTCTGCCATGATCGTGTTCAGCACGGTCATCGGCACGGCGCAGTTGGCGGCACTGCCCACGGCACGGAACTCGAACTTGTTGCCGGTGAAGGCAAACGGAGAGGTCCGGTTGCGGTCAGTATTGTCGAGCAACACTTCCGGGATGCGGCCAATCTCCAATTTGACGGCGGTCTTCTCGTCCGGGCTCATCTTGCCTGCGGACACGTTCTCCTCGACGGCGTCGAGCAACTCGGTCAGCTTGGTTCCGATGAAGGCGCTGATGATGGCCGGCGGGGCCTCGTTGGCACCGAGACGGTGGTCATTTCCAGCGCTGGCGATGGCGGCGCGCAACACATCAGCGTGACGGTGGATGGCGGCAATCGTGTTGACGAAAAACGTCAGGAAGCGCAGGTTGGTCTTCGGGTTGGTGCCCGGCTTGAGCAGGTTGACACCCGTGTTGGTTCCAAGGGACCAGTTGTTGTGCTTTCCGGAACCATTCAGGCCGGCGAACGGCTTCTCGTGCACGAGCACGCGGAAATCGTGGCGCAGGGACACGGTCTCCAGCAACTCCATGAGCAGCAGGTTATGGTCGTTGGCCAAGTTGGCCTCCTCGAAGACCGGGGCCACCTCGAACTGGTTCGGGGCCACCTCGTTGTGGCGGGTGGTGACCGGAATGCCGAGCTTGTGGGCCTCACATTCGAAATCCTGCATGAACGCCATCACACGGGGCGGGATGCTGCCGAAGTAGTTGTCGTCCAGCTGCTGACCCTTGGCCGGGGCGGCACCGAGGAGAGCGCGTCCACTCTGGCTGAGGTCGGGGCGGGCATTGTAGAGGGCCTTGTCGACCAGGAAGTACTCCTGCTCCCAACCGAGGGTGGCAACCACCTTCGTGACATTCTTGTCGAAATACTGGCACACGTTGGTCGCGGCCTTGTCCACGGCAGCGAGGGCCTTGAGGAGCGGTGCCTTGTTGTCAAGGGACTGGCCTGTGTAGGCGATGAAAATGGTGGGAATACACAGGGTGGTGCCCATGATGAACGGGGCGCTGCTCGGATCCCAGAGCGTGTAACCGCGGGCCTCGAAGGTGGAGCGGATGCCGCCATTGGGGAAGCTGGAGGCGTCGGGCTCCTGCTGGACCAAAAGGCTGCCATCGAAGCGCTCGATGGCACCGCCACGGCCGTCGGGCTGGATGAAGCTGTCGTGCTTCTCGGCCGTGCTGCCTGTCAAGGGCTGGAACCAGTGGGTGTAGTGCGTGGCACCGCGGGCCATGGCCCACTCCTTCAGTGAGCTTGCGACCTGATCGGCGATCTTCCGGTCGATGCGGATGCCCTCTTGCGTGGCGGCTAGGACGTGGTCATAGGCTTCCTCCGTCAGGTACTCACGCATGGCGCTGAGCGTGAAGGCATGGTCACCGTAGTACTCGGAGATTTTGCGGGAAGGCGTCTCCGGGGCCTTGGGGGCGCGCTCG
>MDTG01106165.1_pt1 | contig 10034 bp, 5 predicted proteins | sample 811421 | NCBI WGS metagenome assembly MDTG01 (sample SAMN05326645, study PRJNA326480) | marine metagenome | isolation source: seawater | place: Pacific Ocean: South East | collected 2011 | reverse complement strand
TCGCCGTAGTATTTGCGGTACCACGGCTCCATGGGGCCGTACAACGGAAAGTGAGTCTTGGGGGGCACCAAGCAGTCGGGCCCAATCGGAAAGCTCCACGGCTGCAGCACGACGCACTGCTCGCGCTCGCGCCGCGTGATCTTGTCCTTGCCGTAGCAGGTCTTCAGCAGGTCGACGATGGAGTCGTCGCTTCCCATCAGCTGCTTAAAGGCCAACGTGGGCAGGAGCGTCGCCGACACGCACATGTTCATGCCGTAAAAGAGCGGGTAGGTGTTCTCCGCGTGCATCTTCATCTGCGCATTGCTCCTATCGCGCGTCAATGCGTGCGTCTGGTCGCGAATGTGCAGCACCCAACTGGTCACATTGTTGGCCAGCTGGTGCACCCGCTTGCAAACGTCCTCCACGCTCGCGGGCTCGTCGTGTGGGTAGACGCGCACGCCGTCGCCGAGGTTTTGCGTGCGCCACCCAAGCGCGTCGATCATCGCGTTGACCTCGGCCACGGCAACATTCTTGTGCGGCCAGGTGCCGTACATGACGTTGGCCCCAAGCTTGGCCGCAAAGGATGCCATGAGCAACGACATTGCCGTCTTGCCCATGCGCGGAGGCGACGCGCACAGGATGGGCGCCATCGGCGGGTTGACGTAGTACCCATCGGTGCGGTAGACTTCCCCCTTCCTGCCGTCGATCATACACTGCACGTCGGACCCCACGGCGTCTTGGTTGGACTTTTGAGGCTTGGCGTACTGGTAGTGCACGTAGTCGGCCACGTGCGCCTGCCGGATCATGCGTCGCGCGATGCCGAGCTCCGTGTCGCTCTGGTCTTGGTGCTCGTGCGCGTACATTCCGTTGAGCAGCCCGGAGCGGTACTGGTCGTGCATAGACCCCAACCCTGTCGTCTTGTAGATGCTCTTGGCCCACCGGATGCACCGACGGTACTTGAGAAGGTGTGCCACGTTCTGTAAGAGTGTCTCCATCTCGAAGCAGGTCGTCACTGGCGCATCCGGCGAGCAGCCGATCGAGCGCAGCGTGCGCAGGTGGACCACCACGATGCGCCACACGAACAGGTCGTTCGCCTTGCCCACGCGTTCGTGCACCTCCCGCTTCTTGAGCGTGGCCAAGGACTGGTTCTGGCCCTGCTGCGCGTCGTCCGCAATGAGGCGCGTCCGCACTGCCTGCACGTACGACTCGTACCACGGGTGGTCGTTGCCAACCCATTGCGCAGCCATGTCGCGCGCGCGCTCCGTCCAGTCGGGCACCGGCGGCGACGGCTGCTGGGCCGCGTCCTCGTAAAACTCGTCGATGGTGGCGAGGCGCAACTCTTCCAGCTCTTGCACGCCCCACTTGGAGGAAAAGTAGGTGCTCTGTCTCTTGGTCCTGTGCGCATCCTGCACAAACCGGCGCCAAAGCTTCCGCCACTCCGGTTCGCTGGTTGACGCGCCAACGGGGTGCACCAGGAACCGGAAGTGGTACATGCCCTCGCCATCGGGCGGCGTGGACGTTTGCTCGGGCTCCTGGTACGGACCCTCCCTTTGCGCATCGTACCAGTCGGGCAGGGGCGGCGTGTGCGCCGGTGCCTTGTAGAAGATGTGCCGCTTGAGGATGGCGCTGGCGTCCGCCGTTCCCCACTCGGCCTCGGAGCAACGGAACGACCGAAGGCCCTGCGATGGAATGGTGGTGCGCACCATGTCGAGGTGCTTCTGCACTTCGGCTGTGGCCTCGGCATGGACCTGATTGACCTCGCTGGCCGAATACATCGCTCGTTCCGTCTCCTCGACCCCTTGGCGAACGTAACTGGTCACCTCGGGCGGCGCATCGTCGATGCCCAACGACGCCTGCTCCGCGTTGATCGCTTGCATCAAGAACTCCCGTTGCGCATCCTGAAGCTGAAGCGGCGAATTGGCCGCCTTGTAAAGCTCGTTGCGGTACCAGATCACAAGCAGGTGCTTCAACCGCGAAAAGTCGGTCATGTGCGCAAACACCTCTTTGACAACTACGCACGAGCACCGCGCACTGAAGAACCCCTTACTCTAACGTGCGCATACTCTCACATATCTTAGCTGGTCTCCAAGAGCGTGCGCATCGCCTCCATGCACATCTTGAGGGGCGCAAGGCGCCCTGGCGTGCCGCCACACCGGCCTGCCCTCAGCGCGTCGTCGTACTCCCCACTGTTGTACAGACAGATGACGTTCCAGATGAAGTGTTGGAACCCCGCGTCGGACAGCAGCATGCCATGACCAAAGGTGGTGTTGGATTGCCGTGTCAACTGCGCCCTCTCGTCGTTGCCTGTGACTTGGGCGTTCCTGTTGGCCACCAGCGCGAGGCGCTTTCGCTTCAGCTCCTCAAACTGGCTGCTGAGCTGGTCGGCGTAGAGCCTGTACGCCCACTCCTTGGCGAACGACTTGTTGACCAGACGCAGCTGCGCCAGGTCGCCACCCCTCTGGCGCACGTGATTAAAGATGACTGACCAGAGCTCCCGGGGCAGCTCGGGCAGTGCGGTCGGTGCCGTTTGCGCAGGGTCCAGCTGGCTCTCGGCCTTGCGCTTCTTGCCCGGCATGGATGCAAGGTGCGCACGCACGAGCGCTGCACCCTTTCCGCTAAGGGCTCCCACGTTGCCACAATCCGACAAGCCGCGGCACATGCCCTGTGCACAAGTGCCGAATTGTCCGGTTGGCTCCAGTGCTCGTGCGTGCGCGTATAATATCGCGTGTCAGGCGATTGCCAAGTAGGGCGGACCGAACCGCGTGCACGCGGCGTCATGGTCAAACAGACGCCGTGGTCCAAGTACACGCCAGAGCAGCAGCGCAAACTGGCCATCGCGTTGAGCACGTTCACCGACAAATTGTACAGCGACAGCAACCCCCGCAGCGGCATTCTGAAGCGGCGCAACATGCGGACCCACAAACGGCACGAGCTGTTCCACCACCAACCGGTTGCCGCGCAACGGCTGCTGAAGAGGGACCACGACAAGCCGTGGGCAACGCGCAATGCGAGCATGCTCGCCATCCACGAGGTGGGCACGGGCAAGACGATCACGGCCATCCTGGCCGCAGCCGCGACGCTCATAATGCCCACAGACAGGGAGCACAAACCGCGCCCCACGAACAAAATCCTAATCATCTGTCCCAAGAGTGTGCTTCGAGTCTGGTACGAGACGCTCCTAGAGTGGACAGAACTGGGCGGGGACAAGATCCTCTTTGCGGCGGAGCAGGCCAAAGTGGGGATCACCCAAGTCAAGGATGCCACGATCATCCTCACGACCCCCGATGTGCTTACGACAGCGTGGAAGACGTTCATGTATCAGGCCAAGGGCGAGGAGGTCAAAGGGAAGAAGAGGGAATTGCGGTGGGTGCTGGGCGTGGACCCAAAGAATACCAAGCGCATCGCCGAGCTTGGCGGCATGGTTCCACCGGTGCATCCGCTCTTTTTACCGCTGGTGGAAGCCAAGGAGGGCGTGCCGCCCTTCCTCCTCACCGTCGTCGACGAGGTGCACACGGTCGGCGACCGCACGAAGCAAAAGGGGCACGTGATCCGGAAATTCACGACGCAGTCCGTGTACAAGCTCGGCCTCACGGGCACGCCCGTGCAGGCCAAGCCCGACGATCTGGCCGCTCTGGCCCAAGTGTTGAATGCGCAGCCCAAGGAGCTGCAAGAAAAGCGCTTCTACACGCTCAGGGGCGATGAGGACAGGTCCCTCAACAAGCCAAACATCAAGCAATTCCACGAGCTGCTTGTGGACCGCGTCGACGTGAGCTTTCTGAATCTGCCCAAGCGCGAAGTAGTGACGCTCGTCTACGACCCTTGGGTGGGCCTGACCCGGCCCTCTACGGGTCTCACCATGGATCCCGCGGCCGTTGAGAATCACAATGCGCTGCTCAAGGAGGCGCAGCGCGTGTACGAGAGCGTGCAGGGGTCAAAGGAGGCAACGGAGGATACAAACAGTCAGCTCTTTGCTGCACAAAACAAGGTCTTCACGGCCACCATTCGCTTGGGCCAGTACGAGTTCTCGCCGCTCCTCGGCATGCACGGTGCCTCCGGCTCTGGCGGGTTCGATGTGAATCCGCACCTCTTTGACGAGGCGGCGGCAGCCCCGAGCCAGGTGATGATCCTCGTGGAGCGAATCATCCTTGATCGGCAAAAGGCGTGCCATCCGCGCATCGCGGTCTTTTGCGAGCACGTCACGGAACTCAAGATCATGCGACGGTACCTCGAGATGCAGGGCAGTCAGGGCAGCGCAGTGGGCGAGCTCTTCTTCTTCGACAGCAACCTGAGCGCCAACGCGCGCAAGGACATGATCGACCGCTTTCTCAAGTGTAACAAGGGCGTCTTCTTCTTCTCGGCCGCGGGAAGCGTTGGCATCACGCTGTGCCCGGGCTGCGAGGTGCTGCTTTCCATTGGCCCGCTGCCGTGGAACCCCACGACGATCGACCAGGCCTTTGGGCGCGTGTACCGCATCGGCCAGCAGAGGCCCGTTGAGATCATCCAGTTTGTCGCGCGCCGTTCTGTGACCTCTGTCAAGCTGCGCCTGCACGACGACAAGCGCAACCGCCTCGGCAAGGCCGCCGCCGACGAGGACTATTCGTATTTTGACGAAGCCGACGAGAACAAGTGGCGCTTCACGCAGCGCATCCTCACCGAGTGCCTGCCGCTCAACGCGTACGGCAACTATGAGATGAGCCCTGAGCGCAAGTACGAGATGCAGCAGTTGCAGGCAGCAACGCGACGTTGGGAAATGGCCAAGGAGCAGGCCGACGCCAACGGCGTTGCGCCGCCCCCACAGCCCATCTTTAGCAACGAGTTGAAAGAGGAGGCAGCGCCCGCCATAAGGCCCGACAGCGTGCCGCTCCCTCCCGTTTCGTTCCCGTGCTAGGGCGTGCCACTTATTAATTGATAATTAATAATATTATTAAGAATCCAATGCATTGGCAATTTGTTGAGCACTTGGCCCTTGCCCAAAGTGCTCAACTATTTGTGGGAGCAAACCGATCTCATGGCCGAGATCATTATTTATAATAAAACAAGTATAATAATAAATTATGGAACGTCCTCCTCGTCGCTCGAGTCGCGCCACACGTCGGAAAAGAGGCCGGCGCCGGCGATTGTGTCCACCGGGACTTTGAGCGCTTGAAAGATTGCCCTTGTGCCCGCGTCCATTCGCAGGTTGTGAATCTGGTCGTGCTCAATCGCTCTGGACTCCTCCTTCTTGCGCTTCAGATTGAGCTTTTTGCTCGGCAGTTGCTTGCGCGCTTGGTTGCGGAACAGTGGGTGCTTCGCGTTTGCGGCCGCGTCCTTGCACTTTTGCACCAACTGTCGCGCCTCCTCGTTGTTGGATGCCGCTGCTGCGCTCGCTTCCTGGCACGCCTTGCCCAGCAACCCGTACATGAGCACCCGCTTGAGGAGAGGCAGGCTCGCGTACAGATCGGTGTACGGCAACTCCACGCCCTCATCGACCGCTCCGGCCACAAGACTGGCGCAATCGTGCAATTCAAACTTTTCGTACCCCTCGATCGTAAAGAGGCGGTGCCGATCCCTCGCCGCATTCATGTCCATTGTCTTGCGCGTGAGAAAGTCGTAGTAGAAGGCCTGCTTCTGGTTTGCGACTCGTCGCCTCCTGACCTGATCGGGCGACTCGGCGTCCTCCGCGTTGATGCGGTCGCTGCGCGCGACGCGACCAATGCGCTGTCCGGCACTCGCGATGCCCGAATCAGCCTCGAGCACGCACACGAAGCAAAAGTCCTGGATGTGCACGTCCATTGAGCTCTCGCCCACGGCGGTGCAGATCATGCCGTCCAGCTCGCCTCGGTTGAACTTCTTGACGATCTCGTTGTTGTAAAGGGGCGTGTGCTGCTCCTTTTTGCCGTGCGCGGCGCCGCCCGAGAGCACGGCCCAATCAGCACCCAGGCACTCCTTGGCCACCTCCGCCACGATCAGGTGGTTGACAAAGACGATGCCGATGTGCTTCCAGCTCTTGTGCATGCGGCAGATGGCCACGAGTGCGTTGAGCTTGGCGGGGTTGAGCGCCGCGAGGTACGTTTTTTGGACACCGTTGGCCGCGTCGTAGGCCTTTTGAAACTCGGGCGTGAAGTCGCACTCGACGATACTGCGATCGATCTTTGCGATGAGCCCGGCGTTCTCGAGGTCCTTGCACGTCGTCCGGTAGGCGACGGGACCAAACCATTTGAAGGCCTCCTCCTCCTCCTTCATGCTGAGCCTGCTGCCGGTGCAGTGCTCGCTGCGGTAGAGCGTGGCCGTGAACCCCAGCACCCGATCGGCGGTCTCGGCAAGCCCCTCGATCAATGGCCGGTACGTGGTGGCGCCCGCGTGGTGGAACTCGTCGCAGCAGACCAAGTTCCACTTGGTGGTGCGCACAAAGTTGCGCACCTTCTCGCTCTCCTCGTTCCGCCGCGCCTCTGACTCGGCCACCATGCCGTACGTCGTGATCAGGTAGCAGTAGCGCTCTCTCGGCGCGGGGAGCGGGTCGCGCGTCGAGCCACTGTACACGAGGATCTGGCTCCTGTTGATCGTCGTGTTCTCAAGGAGCGCCTCCAGCATCTGGTACACGCCTTGCGACTCGTAGCACAGGATCAGCCCAAGTGTGCCGGTGTCCATGAGCGCCTCAATGATGACGGCGCTCTTGCCGCAGCCGCACGGCGCCACGATGATGCAATTCTCCATCTCCACGCTCCGTGCGCTGATCGCATCCATCATCGCCTCCTGGAATTCGGACTTTTCCAAAAACTTGGAGTCGGGAAGGAATGAGAACCCGGGCGCCATTGACAACCGGGCCGCGCCCGCACGCTCGCCCGCACGCACGAGCACTGCAATCCACGAACGGTTGCGCCAAAAGTTGCAAACCTTTGGCACAATGCACTGACAATTCTCGCTATTTTCTGTGTGACTTGTGCGCAGTCCAGTGCTCGTGCGTCCGATCTGTCACGATGGCCTCCGAGACACACGTAAAAGAGTGGGTGGCCAACCTGGCCAATCATCGCGCAGGCCGGATCTTGGCCAGCCACTTGGCGTGTGTGGAGGCACAGGACGAGATCCACGACCCCGATGGCGCCATACAGGAGGCGCTCTCCAACGAGCGCGTGCTGGTGTACGCACTTGCGCGTAGCATTCAGAGGCGAAAGCCCTTTCCGTGCGGGCTGTCGGCGAGTTTGCCAATGTTCCTCGCCGTGCTCAACTTGTCGGGCGAGCGCACGCTCGTCTACTCGGACTCGCCCGCGCTGATCCGCGTTCTCTGTGCGCGCTCGTTGGCGCTGCACCGGGGCGAGCTCGAGAAGGCGCTCAAGTTTTTCGAGGACTACCCCAAGGACCGCACGGAGGACGCGATGAAATTCGTGATCCTCTCGTACAGCATGCCGTGGCAAGCAGGCACAGACTCAGAGTATTGGCACCTCTCGGCGTGCTCGGTCGACGCGGTGGGTGAGCTGGACGTTAAGCTCACTGATCGGATCAAGCACTTTGCGAGCACCGCGGCCACACCGTGTGCTGGCGTGTCGGTCATGGAGCCGCGCATGATAGGCGTGCCCAAGGTCGCCCAGGCCGGGGAAACCACGCTCCGGATGGTAAGCGACACGGACATTGTCCGCTTCTGCGATTCCTACAGCGCGACGTGCCTCGACAAGTTGCCCGAACCGATTGCCGAGGTGGAGGCGACGACCGATGCGTCAGCGGCATCTGAGAAAGTTGCGCAATTGCGCAGTGTCATAGATGGCCTGCAGCGCGGGCGCAAGGCCGATCAGCAGGAGAACAGGGAGCTCAAGGAGCAGCTGAGGCAGCTCACCGATGCGCTCAACAGGACCGTAAACGAGGCCTGCAAGGAGGAGAAGGAGCAGGAAGAAAAGCACAAGGCGGAAAGCGATGAGGTGCTCAGAGCAGCCCAAGAGAAGCTGGATCTGGCGCGCACGGACCTCGCCAACCTGCGCCTCGAGGTCGGGACCGCCGAGGCTGAGCGCAACAAGGCGCTCAGGAAGGAGGCCAAGACAAAGAAGTTGCACGAGGCGCTCCAGGCCAAGCACGCCTTGGCCGAGCGGCAGGGCGCGGCCAAGGATGCGCTGCACAACGCGGCCTTGTCGCAGCACGTTGCGACCATCTCGCGCCTCGAGGGCCTGCTTGCGAGCAGCGGCGAGAAGGCCGCGGCCGAGCGTGTCGACCTTGAGCGATCGCACGCCACCGCACTCCAGTGCGCAGACGAGGCGCACGTGGCGGCGATGCAAAAGATCACGCTTGCGCTCGAGAGCAAGGAGCGCATTTGCAACCAGCTGAGCGAAAACAACGAGCGACGCAACGTCGAGGTGGAGTCGCACAGGACGCACCAAGCCGAGCAGGACATGCGCATTGCCGACCTTGAGGCGCAGATCAAGATCCTAAACCAGAAGCTGTTGGCGCGTCCCAAGCCCGTCGCCACGCGCAACGCAAGCATCGGAACCAAGAAGAACGCCTCGACGTCAACGCACCAGTGCGCGTCGACGCAGACGGACAAGCCACCGGCAGTGGAGAAGGAGGTTGCAGCGGAGGCAGTCACAGAGAGGAAAGCGGCCTCGACCAATGACGAGGAGGAGGAGGAGGAACCGCAGCAGCCGGCGGCGGCGGCGTTGGCGGTGGGCGCCAAGGTGATGGTCGATCGCTCCCCGTCGCCGCTGCTGACGTACCAGAGCGCCCTCGACATGCTACAAGAGCTCGTGACCGCGTCGGGGAACGCGTACGTGCCACAGATGGTGCCGATGCACCACGTTCAGATGCAGATGCAGATGCCGTACACTGGTTACCCGCGCCCGTTGCCCTTTCCAAATTTCGTGCCCGCAAACGGGTATCACGAACCGAAGGGGCACGCGCCGCCGCGGTACTCACCCAACCAACGCCGGGGGTATCGGTAGCAAGTTTACATTGGTTTTAATGCCGCTAGTTTTGCAGACTCTAGGTATAGCTGAAGGCCGATGGCCACTAGTGAGAAGGTGGCGTTGAGCTCGACCTTGGCGCGTCCGGCGATCTCCAGAAACTCCTTGCGCTGGCGTTCCGAGAACGCCTCGGGGATCGGTCGGGGTTGCAATGGCACCGAATCTGCGTGAGAGCAGGGGAGGAGGGTCGTCGGCGCGCGACGCGGAGCGGAGCTGCCCAGTATGTATGGAGGCACCACGTACCGAACACGACTGGTTTTGCTTTCCGTGTGGCCATGGGATCTGTGCCGAGTGCAACGGCAAGATGATTGCGCGTCGATTCCTGGCGTGCCCTACCTGCCGCACGCCGCGTGAGGGCGTGAGCGAACGGCAGGTCGAGGTGGCCAATCAGGCGCGCGTGGACATGGACGCGTTTCGGGACGATGGTTGGGAGGTGAACGACGTGCCAAACGTGGGGCGGTACGGGCCGACCATCTTCTTTCCCGACGAGTCGGGCGGCGCCAACCCGTTTGGGCCGCTGGCGCAGGCCATCGGCTTTCCCGTCTCTACGCCCTCTGTGCCGGTTCGGGCGCTGGAGGACGACGACGAGGCGCTGGCGCAGGTGTTGCAGGCAGAGGAGATGGTGGGCGTGCACTTACCGCTGACTCGGACGACGTTGGCCCGGACGGCGGTCCACGGGTCGATGCGCGACCTGGTCGATCGGTTGCTATCACCCGCGCCCATATCCGAGTTTTTAGCGCACCGCGAGCGCGTGCGCCGTAGCCAACCGCGAGGGGCGCTCCGACAGCTGCGATAACCCGCGCGGTGCCGCACACAAAGTATAGGGCGCGGAGGTGGGTGATCATGAGCGTCGTCGACATGGTCTTCGATGCGATCTTCGCCACGTCGGGACGTGAGCACAAGTCCACGAGCGTTCCAACGGCGGCGTTGCCCGAGGAAGCCACGATGGTGGAGAGGGCCAACCTGCAAATGCTCGATGCCGTCCAAGGCGAGCAGCGCCTGATCGCGCTGCTTCAGGACCCGGAAGCGTGCCGCCGTGAGCTCGCTCGCAGTCCCGGCTTCCAGGACTGGCTGCAGATGGTCTTCAACGCCGCGCTGCGCACGCACGACATCAAGGTGCTGCACCAGATCCAC
>MDTG01448772.1_pt1 | contig 10035 bp, 8 predicted proteins | sample 811421 | NCBI WGS metagenome assembly MDTG01 (sample SAMN05326645, study PRJNA326480) | marine metagenome | isolation source: seawater | place: Pacific Ocean: South East | collected 2011 | reverse complement strand
TTTACAACTTACATTTAACTGCTTCAATAATGTTGAATCACTTTTAACTTTGTCTTTAATTAATTCAATTGACTCAGAAATATTGTCTGGACACAATAAAACATCATTTCCAGATAAAAATGCATTTAATTCAACTTCACCAGGAACACTATACATTGAAAGTGCTCCCATATTTAACGCATCACTAATAACTAATCCATTGAATTTCATGTCTTTTTTTAGAATTTCCTGTATGATTTTTTTAGAAAATGTAGCTGGAACTTGTAAAGTATCTATAAAAGGGAGATTAATGTGAGCGATCATAATCGAAGCTAAACCTTTTTTAATTAATCTTTTAAATGGGACAAGCTCTATATTATCTAATCTTGATCGATCATGATAAATAACTGGTAAGCTAATGTGTGAATCTGTGTTTGTGTCTCCATGACCAGGAAAATGCTTTCCACAAGCAACAATATTATTATCTTGTAATCCTCGCATATAAGCATAGCCTTTAGAGTATACATTCATAGGATCTGAACCAAATGATCTTCGATCAATAATGGGGTTTTTAGGATTATTATTAACATCTAGAACAGGAGCAAAATTAACATGTAGACCTAGTGCTTTTAACTGCCTAGCTACTTCAACACCAAATTCATAGATTAAAGTAGCATCTTGAATAGCTCCCATTGTCATCATCCAAGGAAAAGATTGCACACTATCTAACCTCATTCCGAGCCCCCACTCAGCATCAATAGATGCAAGTAAAGGTATCTCAGAATGAGAATTATATCTGTTTAATAATTGCTTTAATTGATTTGGTTTAGATTTTAAAAATAGCACTCCCCCAATTTTATAATTTAGAATAAGACTATCAATTTTTTCATAATATACTTCGTCTAAATTTTTACCTGAACCAGTAACCATAAATAATTGGCCAATTTTTTCATTGAGTGTCATTGTATTTAACAGACTATCCGCCCAAATATTAATTTCTGGAGAATTATAAGGGAGGTCAACTACTATTTCTTGACTATATTTTTCCGAGAAAGAAATACTAATAAAAATAAAAGAAAGTAAAAAAAAAGTTAAAATATACTTCAAAATTAAATATCATTTTTTTTAAACAATAATACATTAAATTATCAATAATATAAGTATTGACAAAAAAAGAAAAAAAAGAAATACTTCGTGGATAAAAAAATAAATATAAAATCTATGTAATTAGCATGAAATTAGCTGAATTTATGCGCAAATTTCTTTGGCAATCTATTTATTTTCTTTGTAACAGAATCACAACACACCATGCCAGTTGTAATTCTAGCAATTTCTAAATTATTTACAACATTTGAAATTAAATAAAATAATTTAAAACCATGTGAATAAATCTCTGAAACAGATATCTTAATTTCTAATAATTCACCATAAAAAGCCTCTTTTTTATAAACAATGGCACTGTCTGCCATTAATAACGAAAGTCCATAAAAGTTTTGTTCTTCAGCATTAATGGAAGCCAGGAATCTAATGCGAGCTTCATGAACGATACTTAATACAGAGTCGTTGCCCATATGGGATCCATAGTTCATGTCATAAATTCTAAGTTGCAATTGTGTAGAGTAATGAAACTGATCAGGTATAGATAATTTAATTCTACTCATAAAAAAATACTATAAAATTTGTTTAATTTAATTAATTTTGATTTATGAAAAAAATATACTTATTAGCCTTATCTATCTTAATCTTTCAATTAACACATAGTCAAAACCCAATTAGCAAATTAAATAATGGAGGTGCATTATTAGTGCGCCTGCAAACTAACCAACATGTCATTCAATATCATTTAGAAAAATTAGAATTAGATCAAGCAAAATTTGTTGAAAAAAATCAAAAAATGAAAAATCAAAAAATTATTGAAAATTTTCAAAAAAATTGGTCTCTATGTCCTGTTTATTTTTTTTATAGCGATGACAGCAATGAAATTCAAAATAATAATTTCAACAAAGTTTTTAAAAACAATTCTTCTATATTATTGAGTGATGATGAAAAATCTCAATTAAAAAATAATTTTCTTATTGCATATTTTGGCGGTTACCCTGGTCACTTAAACTTTAACTCATTAGTTTTAATTAATCAAAACCTGGAACCATTAAAAAAACCAATACCAAGATATGTGAGAACATATAAAGGATTATGGATTTTTGAAAGAAAATTAAATAAAACAATTATAAGACTTCAAAAAAAAATAGAGTTTTATTTCTCAAGGATAAAGTAACTTAGTTTTAAATGAATTTAAAATCTTTGGACATATCCACGCATCTATAGCCGCGTATTCAATTTGTGCATCAGATAATTTATTTAATGACCAATCTGAAAGTCGTTGTTTTTTACTAATTCTAAAGCCTAAAAACATAATTGATAACTTGACAGCACCAATACTCTTATAGCCCTTGTTAATTGCAAGTGTATTCAGGTCAACAAAGTTATTTTCTTTGAAATTTTGTATTTTTTTTAAACCTAATAAATCATTTTTAAGATCGATACCGACTTTCACGATATCCGGATTTTCTAAAATATCGATAATTGCGCTATGGAAGCCAATTTTATCAATTCTAAAAAGAAAAACTTGATCATTAGCTGATAATTGAAGTAGTGAAATATTGTAACTCACTCCCTTTTGAAAAGCTGGTTTTGTTTCGGTGTCAAATCCCACAATAGAACAATTTTCAATTTCCTTGCAATAATCAGAAACTTTTTGAATATCATCTACAACAATAGCATTTCCGCAAAATTTTAAAAGAGGATATTTTGGCACGTCATTTTTAGCTACATATTTCATAAAAATGTAAAAATATTAAATATTATCAGCACTAGTAAAAAAACCTACATTAGAATTATTTAAACACCATAAAGGAACAATGTTCATGATGTCTGTCTGTAAACAATATTCAATGTCTTTTTGCAGATTCATTCTACTCACATATGAAGATGATTGCAAAAAACTTAATAGGTTTGGATAAGCAGAATTATAAGTATTTATAGCTAATAAAATAGAATCAGAATAATTACTAAATGATTGTTTTGACATTAAACTTTTTGATAATAATCCTGCTAACAACAAATCTTCTATGCAAAATCGACCTTTCCAACCAGAACATACAATTAAAATATTATCCTCAATTCTATTAGTCAGATAGTTAACAATAGCATTACAATTTAAAAAAGAGGCTAATACCATACCTTTATCAGCATTTTTGGACTTTACAATAGCTGAAGTGCCATTTGTTGTAGTAATAACTAATGATTTATTTTTAAAATCTTTATTATGATATAACAATGGCGAATTTCCTAAATCAAAGCCCGGAACAATAGACCCATTTCTTTCAGCAGCAACTAGAATTTTTTCTCCATGTTCATTAAATGTATTTTGGTATTCCTTCGCCTCTTCAGTAGTTGCTACTGGGATTACTTTACTACCTTGATTATTTAAAAACACGCACATTGCAGAAGTAGCTCGAAAAACATCAATAATTACAACCTTAGTATTAGATAAATCAAACAATGGGATCATTAAAGGTGTTAAGCAAATGTCTAATGTTCTTTTATGTTTCATAAAGTGGCATTTTGATAATTCGAGCAATAAGTTTTTTATTCCTAACAGCAATAAAAATATTACGACCACATTTAGCGTATTCTCTTTTTACATAACCCATTCCAAATCCTTTTTTAAAATAAGGTGACATACTTCCTGAAGTAACCTCACCTATTAAATTATCTTTATCATCAAGTATTTTATATCCTTGTCGAGGCACACCTTTATCAAGTAATTCAAAACCTATTAAATTATCTCTAACGCCTGTTTTTAATTGCTGACTAATCACTTCTTTTCCAATAAAATCTTTATTTATTTTTACAATCCATGACAAACCTGCTTCTATAGGAGATCTATTTTCATTAATATCATTGCCATATAAGCAATAACCCATTTCTAATCTTAGAGTATCTCTAGCAGCCAAACCAACAGGTTGAAGAGTTTGATCCAACAACAAATTCTTCCATATTTTTGCTGCATATTTTTTATCAAGATATAATTCAAAACCACCGGAGCCGGTATAACCAGTATTTGACACAATAACATCGGGACAGGATGCAATACTACCTATCTTAAATGAATAATATGGTATTTCATCTAAATTTAATAATGTCAATTTCTGTAAAACATCTTTTGCTTTAGGCCCTTGAATAGCTAATAAACCTTTATTAGAGGTGAGATTATAAACTTCAACATCTAGGTTATTATGACTACAAATCCAATCAAAATCTTTTTGTGTATTTGCAGCATTAACAACAAGCATGAAAGATTCCTGATTTAATCTGTAAACTAATAAATCATCAATAATTCCACCGTTTGAATTTAACATACAAGAATACTGTACCTTTCCATCAGTCAACCTATCAATATCATTAGTAGTTATTTTTTGAACTAATTTATTGGCATACTTACCATTAATCATTATTTGAGCCATGTGAGATACATCAAAAACTCCAGCTTGATTCCTAACATGGTTATGCTCAAAGCTAACTCCTTTATCATATTGTATTGGTATAGTGTAACCAGCAAAAGAAACTAGTTTTGCTTTATGTTCTTGGTGAAAAGAATAAAAAGGAGTTTTTTTGTCCAAAATCAAAATTAACTAATAAGTTAAACCAATGATTGCAAATATAGCTAAGAAAATTGTTTATATATTTATTTTGAAGAATAAATAAATATTTAAATTTGTTGCAAATTAAAAATATAAATTAATTGTATTAATTCTAAAGAAATAAAACATAATGGAAACTATTGAATGCTTAATTATTGGATCAGGACCAGCTGGATACACAGCAGCTATTTACGCTTCTAGAGCAGATTTAAAACCCGTGTTAATTCAAGGGCTACAACCTGGAGGACAATTAACCACCACTAATGATGTTGAAAATTACCCCGGCTATCCGAGTGGAGTAACAGGACCTATAATGATGGAAGATTTTCAAAAACAAGCAGAAAGATTTGGAACAAAAATGATCTTTGGAACTGTAACAAAGGTTGAACTTAGCCAGCAACATGATGGTGAACACATTATCACAATTGATGATAAAGAAAAAATAAAAACTAAAACTGTAATTATTGCTACTGGAGCATCAGCAAAATATCTTGGACTAGAATCCGAAAAAAAATTCATGGGCCTAGGAGTATCAGCATGTGCAGTATGTGATGGTTTTTTCTTTAAAAATCAAGACGTTGTAGTTGTAGGTGGTGGTGATTCTGCTGCCGAAGAAGCTACATATTTAGCAAAATTATGTAATAAAGTATATTTATTGGTTCGAAAGGATAGTATGCGAGCTTCTCAAATTATGCAAAAACGTGTTTTTGAAACAAAAAACCTAGAAGTCTTGTTCAACCACGAAACAATTGAAGTTTTAGGAGATGAAAAAGTCAACGCAATTAAAACATTGGATACTAAAAATAAAAAAGAAAAAATAATTTCAGCAAATGGTTTTTTTCTTGCAATTGGCCACTCTCCTAATACACAGATTTTTAAAAATCAGCTAGAGATGGATGAAGTTGGTTATTTAATTACCAAAGCTGATAGTTCTAAAACAAATATGCCTGGTGTATTTGCATGTGGAGATGCGCAAGACTCAATTTATAGACAAGCTATTACAGCCGCAGGCAGCGGTTGCATGGCAGCTCTAGATGCAGAAAGATATCTATCAGAACTAATTTAAAAAAAAGGGGAGAAATCTTCTCCCCCTTTTAATTACGTATAAGTCTGTAAGCCGGATTCTGTATCTTAAAAAGACCCTTATCATTTATCTAGTTATATTATCACTAATATAATCAAGCGATCTACCCTCCAAGATTGAGCGAGAAACTCTTAGCATATATATGCACCTTGGTATATTTGATCTTTCAACCCATAAGGTTTACCCAAATTCAATATCACTATCAAATCTTGTGAGCTCTTACCTCACATTTTCACCCTTACCAAATGGCGGTTATTTTCTGCGGCACTATCTGTGTCTTTATTCATAAAGACCCTTCCTGTTAGGAAGTATGGTTCTCTGTGTTGTCCGGACTTTCCTCTTACTCATAAAATGAGCAAGCGATAAGGCGACTATACGTATTTTATTCAATGATCAAAGGGCAAATATATTAAATTAATATATTTTTCTTTTATTTAACCATCTATGAAATGCATTTGCATTTTTTTGATGTTCCTTGTAAGTGATGGCAAAATCATGATACTCAGAGTTATCAGGTTTTGCGCACATATACATATAATTATGTTTTTCTGGATTTAATACTGCATTGATAGCCTGTAAACTTGGCACACAAATTGGGAGAGGTGGTAATCCCTTATGATGATACGTGTTAAATAAAGATTTTTTTGTTGAATTAATATGTTTATTTCTTACACGTCTAATTGATTTATTATATGTTTTTTTCCATATATATATAATAGTTGGATCTGAAGCAAGTTGCCAATCTTCTTTTAATCTATTTAAATATAATCCTGCGATTCTAGGCATTTCATCAAAATGACTAGCTTCCTTGTCAACAATCGATGCTAAAACAAAAACTTCATATTTTGACAAATTATTGTTTTTTAACAACTCTAACCTATCCAAACTCCAAAAATTTTTATATTCTAATTTAATTCTTTGAAAAAAGTCATCAGGAGAAACATTCCAAAAAAACTCATAAGTATTTGGAATCATATAAAAATACAAACTATCCAAAGGAAAGTTGATAGAATTAAAATAATCTACTAAATCAATTGAATCTAGCTCCAATACTCTATCTGCAATGCCAAAAATTGGAGAAATTTTATCCATACTATTAAATGTGATTTCAACAGGGTCCTGTGATTGTGATCTTAGTTTATTAATAACATCATTAAAAGAACTTCCTCTCAGTAAAACATACCTGCCTGGCCTAAACCAATATGCCAACCTTTTTTTTTCTATAAAAAAAGGAATAACTTTATGAACAAAGGGATTTAAATTCATTGATATAGTATCTATTTTTTCAACTAATTCCTCAAATGACAGTCCAGTTGGTATATAAAACTCTATATCTAAATCTGTTACACTTTTATTGAAAAATTCTTGCCTCAAAAAGAAAATGCAAGCAAATACAAAACATAATGAAAATAAAATTTTAGATCTCATCTAGATTTTTTAAAATTTGGTTAATCTTAATATTTTGAGGATTAACTTTTAATAGTCTTTCAATATAAATAAAAGCATCCTTTTTTTTATTAGACAATAATAACAATTCTGCTTTATTTATCAGAGTGTTTTCATGATTTGGATTCATTTTTAATGCATAATCATAGTAATTTAATGCTTGCTTATAATCACCTAAGGAAAAATAAATATAACCTAAATTATTATAGGCAGAAATATAACTGTTATCCTCATTTAGGATAAATTCAAATTCATCAATTGCAAATCTAGTTTTATTATCTTGAAATAATGCAACACCATATTTGTTGCGAAATTCTAAATTATATGGAGCCAACTTAACAGCTTGTTGATAAAATTTAATTGCAAAATCAAGATTATTTTTTTTAATAAAGGCTTCTCCAATCCTATAAGATGTCCAACCATCCTTGTTACTATAATCTTTGGTGATTAAAAAGTTATTTAAAAGATTATTAACACCCAATTGATGTACTTTATCAACTATACCATCATAATCATTTTTTAAAAATAAATAATAAAAATGTATATATATTCCTACGTCATTTAGTAAGTCAATATGATTTAAATAATATAGTGCTGAGTCCAAGTAATAATTTCTTTCTTCAAAGCGCTCATATTGTTGTAAATATGCTTGCACTTTACTTTCAAAACTAGGGTTATTATTATTTATACAATCCAAGCCTAAAAACACAGTATCTTTAATGATTTTAAAGATACTATCATGTGATTCAAAAATACCAATTTTATGATCTGTAATAGTTACATGTGGTATGTCAATAGTTGAAGAGCTAGGCATATGACAAGAAATACAATTATTATGCTTATCTAAATTCGATGATGAGCAAGTTTCATGAGAAAATGAATGACAAGCAAAACATTTATTATTAAAATAGTCCGGAGTCATTTCTTTTACTGAGAGATGGGGGTTATGGCAACTAATACAAGTCATTTCTTCCTCCGAATTAATATAACACTTACTTAATTTCATCCTATCTACATGAGAAGCCATAATAAATTTATTCTCTAAACCCTGATATCTAGGAAGATATACATCCATAACATCTTTAAGACGCATGCCTGGTCTAAAATCAAAAAAGCTTTTTCCTCTTTGTAAAACCGCATTACCTTGTAAATGACATCTAGCACAAATATCATTTTGTAATTCGTTGGATAAATCTTTTGGGTTAACTATACTATAATCTACATAATGTGTAGTATCTAAAATTTTACCTTGTGATATATTTTTAACATGTAATTCGCCAGCACCATGACACCTTTCACAATCTATACCCTCAGGAATGACATTGTATTTATTTTCTGAACCTAAAACAAAATCAGGATATGCGTTATGACATGCAATACATTCTAGCCCCATTTTACGATCAAATCTTGAGTTTTTATTATTTTCAAATCCCGGAGGGACATCAAGTATAGAATCTTGAGTATAAAAAGTAAAAGGTGCTTGATATAAATAACCATTATTATTAATTAAATGTGAATTCGTGTGATGTCCAGAACCCACGATATAGTCAACTTTTCTTTTTAAATTATGAATTGTATCCTTATTATCTAACGCATATTCTTGAATAAATAAACTATCATTTATCCAATGCGGATAATAAGATAAATCTAAAGCCGTATCATAAATTATTTGATTAAAGACCGAAGAACTATATTTTTTCAAAGCAGGTCTCAATGAATTTCCCATACCAGTTCTTAAAAAAGATTCATACTGTTCAGTATGGCATGAGGCACATGTATTCATACCCACATATTTGACTTCTTTATTGATGTTTAAATGTGTAATTTTTTTATTTTGACAAGAAAAAAGAAATAAAATAAGGAAAAGTCTTATAAAATACATAGGTCAATGAATTGTTGTTTCACCTTTAAAGACCATGTGAACCTTATTAGATAATCTTATATTATAAAACATTTTTTTTAATGCATCGTACTTATATGAAACCTTAAGAGATCCACCTTTAGCATTGACAATAATATCATTATTAGTTAAAAGCTTATTACTTAGAAACAAAGACAAAACAGCTGCTACAACACCTGTGCCACAAGACAATGTTTCAGATTCTACTCCTCTTTCATAAGTGCGAATAAAAATACCAGACTCATCAAATTGAACAAAATTAACATTAACACCATCCTTTATAAACATAGGGTTATATCTTATTTTCGCCCCTTCTTGATTAACGTTAATTGTTTCTAAAAATGAAGTAAATTTTACATAATGAGGAGAACCTGTATTAATAAAAATATAATCATCAATAATTTGAAAATCCGAGACATTAGGCAAAGAGACAGTAATATTTTCTTGACCTACTGATGCATTAAACACACCCTCTCTTGTCGCAAAGGACCCTGTATAAAACTCAGATTTTTTTTCTAGTAATCCTAAGGATTTTGCTAAATGAGCACAACACATACTACCATTGCCACACAAGGATGCAGGTAAACCATCAGAATTAAAATAATTCATGAAATAATTTGCGTCATCCGAAGATTCAATTAAAATTAATCCATCAGCACCTAAACCAAAATTTCGATGGCACATTTTCTTAATTAAATTAACAGTAATTTTAAAACGGTTAATTCTGTTATCAATTATAATAAAATCATTTCCAGAGGAATTATATTTAAAAAATTTAATCACTAATAAATAATATATATAATTACAAAAATAAATAAATAAAAAAACTAATTTTGTTAGCTTAAGATTTTGTACTGCTATATAATTAAAAAACTTAGTTAAATGAAGCAAAATTACTCTGAAAAACTTAATGCATTTATTGC
>MDTG01417980.1_pt1 | contig 10035 bp, 13 predicted proteins | sample 811421 | NCBI WGS metagenome assembly MDTG01 (sample SAMN05326645, study PRJNA326480) | marine metagenome | isolation source: seawater | place: Pacific Ocean: South East | collected 2011 | reverse complement strand
TGTTCGTAAACTTGAAAATTCTGGAGAAACTGAAATTAAATCAAATATTATTGGTCAATATATAATGGAGGCATTGATGCATTTAGATCAGGTAGCTTATGTAAGATTTGCATCAGTTTACAAAAATTTTAGAGAGGCAAAAGACTTCGAGGATTTTCTTGGCAATTTAGAAGACAAATAATTTTCAGTGTCTATAAAAAAAAATAAAATGATCGCGCTAGCTCATGAAATTGCTAAAAAAAAATTTGGACAAACTTTTCCAAATCCTACTGTTGGGTGCATCATAGCTAAAAACTCGAAAATAATATCAAAAGCAGTTACTAATCACTCTGGAAGACCACATGCAGAGGAAATAGCTCTTACAAAAGCAGGATCAAAGTCCAAAGGTGCCACCATGTATGTTACATTAGAACCATGTTTTCATAGTTCAAAAAATGGATCGTGTACAGATCAAATTTTAAGATCTGGTATTAAAGAAATATTTATATCAGTTTCAGATCCTGACATTCGTACAAATAATAAAAGTATAAGAAAATTAAGACAAAATAATGTAATTGTTAACGTGGGTTTGGATAAAAACAAGACACACCAATTAAATAAATTTTTTTTTAAAAGTATTAAAAAAAAACAACCATTTACTAAAGTTAAATTAGCTGTTTCAAATGATGAGAAAATTGCATGGCATAATTATAAAAGCAAGTGGATATCAAATAAATATAGTAGAGAGTATGCTCACAAACTTAGATCAACAAGTCAAGCAATTTTAACAACATCAAAAACAATCATTAAAGATAATCCAAGGCTAACTATTAGATTTAAAAATAAAAACCCTAAGCACATACCAATAATAGTGATAGATAAAGATTTAAAAATACCTATGCATACAAATATATTAAAAGATATTTCAAAAAAAAGAATAATAATTTTCACTTCAAAAAAAAATAAAAAATCAATTAATCTAATTAAACTTGGATGCGAAGTTATCTATTGTAAATTAAATAAACACCAAGAACTTAACTTAAAACAAATATTTAAATTAATTTATCTTTTAAAAATTTCAGATATTTTAGTTGAAGCTGGAGGTATTTTTTTTACAGAATTAATTAAAAATAAATTAGTTGATGAATTGCATTTATTTAAATCAAAAATTATAATTGGCCATAAAGGCAAGCCAGCTGTCTTAAATAAAAAATTGAGAGATTTAAAAATATCTTTAAACGAAACAAAAAAATTTAAAGATGATAAATATTATAATTATAAGTTCATTTGATGTTTACTGGTATTATTCAAGATTTTGGAACAATTAAGTTTTTAAAAAAGGGGTTGTATAAAATTTCTACAAGTCTTAATTTAAACGAATGTACAGAAGGCTCTTCAATTTGTTGTAATGGAGTATGCTTAACTGCAAAAAACATTATAAAAAATGAAAAAAATATTTTTTCTTTTGAAGTTAATATAGGTGAGGAAACATTATCAAGAACAAATCTTGGTCAACAAATTACAAATAGTGAAAAAATAAATATAGAAAAATCTCTTAAAATCGGAGATGAAATTGGTGGGCATTTTGTTTATGGACATGTTGATTGTGTGACGAGGGTCCAAAAAATAATAAAGCTAGAAAATAGTTGGGAATATAGTTTTGAAAAAAAATTTAACAAAAATAATAAATTTATTGCAAAAAAAGCTTCAATTTCTATTAATGGAGTTTCGTTGACAATTGCTGATATTTTAGATGATTCATTTACTGTTTCAATTATTGAACATACTTTTAAAAAAACTAATCTTCAATATTTAAAAGATGGTGATTATGTTAATATTGAATTTGATTATTTAGCCAGATTTATTTTACAAAATGAAAAATAATAACATTCAAAATAACATATCTTCGATTGAAGAAATTATTGAAGATGCACGAAACGGTAAAATGTATATTTTAGTCGATGATCCTGATAGAGAAAATGAAGGCGATCTTATTATTCCTGGACAATTTGCAAATCCAGACTCAGTTAATTTTATGGCCAAATATGGCAGAGGATTAATCTGTTTAGCACTAACAAAATCAAGAATAGAACAACTTGATTTACCGTTAATGAATCCAAATAATCAAAAAAATGACCTTACTGCTTTTACAGTTTCTATTGAGGCTAAAGAGGGAGTAACAACAGGAATATCTGCATCTGATAGAGCACATACTATTTCTGTAGCAATAAACGATAAAAGAAATAAAGAAGATCTTGTATACCCCGGTCATGTTTTTCCTTTGATGGCATGGGATGGCGGTGTTCTTGAAAGAGCTGGTCATACTGAAGCTGCTATAGATATATCTAAGCTAGCAAATTTAAATCCATCAGGTGTCATTTGCGAAATTATGAGTGATGACGGTTCAATGGCTAGATTACCAGAAATTATAAATTTTGCTAAAAAACATAATCTTAAAGTGGGTACAGTAAGTGATTTAATTAAATTTAGACTTAAAAAAACTAAAATTGTTAGACTTATTCAAGAAAGAGCATTTGAAAGTGAGATGGGTTCTGGTTTTTTTTTAAAAGTATTTGAAAATACTATTTCAGGAGAAAAACATTATGCATTGGTTAAAAATATCAAAAATATTGATAAACCCTTTTTAGTTAGAATGCATAGACTAAATATAACAAAAGATATTTTTGAAGAAAAGAATATATTCGGAAGTGAAATTAAAAGAGCATTTCAATTAATTGAAAAATCTGGATCTGGTGCAATTGTTTTGATTAATAGTGATATGTCTCCAAACATATTGAAAACGTTTAATAAAAGAAAAAAAACCTCCAATAAATTAGAATTAAGAGAATATGGTGTTGGAGCACAAATTCTTTCTCTATTACAAATAAAAAAAATTATATTATTAACAAATACCACAAAACGCATTATTGCATTAGAAGGTTTTAACATTGAGATTGTAGACCAACACAAAATATGAATAAAAAAATTTTAATTGTATCTTCAAATTACTATACAAAGATTTCTAATAACTTAGAAAAGGGTGTTTTTAATACTTTAAATGAACATAATATTAAATATGATATAATTAACGCTCCAGGATGTTACGAAATACCTTATCTCATAAAAAAAAATATAAATAATTATATTGGATTTATTGCTTTGGGTTGCATCATAAAGGGTGAAACTTATCATTTTGAAATAATAGCTAACGACACATCAAGAAAAATTATGGATCTTTCCGTAGATTATCAAGTACCCATAGGTTTTGGAATTCTTACTTGCTATAATTTGGAACAAGCGTTGATAAGAAGTGATATAAATCAAAAAAATAAAGGTCGTGAAGCTACATTAGCTTGTATTAAACTACTAAACTAAAATGCAAAATTATATAAAGTCTCAAACAAGACTTGCATTTATTCAATTCATATTTCAATCAGAATTTTTAAATTTACAGACTGTGGAGAGTTTTATTGAATTTAAAAAATATTTTTATAATTCAAATATAGCTGTAATAGGTGATAAAAAAGAATTTAAATTAAAATTTAATGAAAATTTTCTTACTAAATTATCAGAAAACTACTTAAAAAACTTTGACAAGAAGTCTTCTATTTATGAAATTAATAATAATGTTAATTTAAGTAGAAAATTTGATAAATGGAATAATGTTTTAAAATCTATAATATTTGCAATAATTTCTGAGTTGCAAATCACTGATAAAACAAAAATTAAAATAATGATTAATGATTATATCAATATTGCTAAAAGTTTAATTACTTCTAAAGAAACTAAATTAATGAACGCTATTATACAAAAATACATAGATGAAAAAAAAAACATTAAATAATATTTTATCTGAAAAAATTATTATAAATAAATATTTAAAAAAATTAAGTTTTGCAAAAAAAGGTACATATAGTTTTGAAAATGATGCTGCCTACTTAGATGTAAGTAAATATAATAAAATTATTATAACAACTGACTCGATTACAGAAAATCTAGATTTTTTTAAAAATGATAATCCAAAATCAATTGCATATAAAATTATTATGATAAACCTTTCAGACCTATCTGCAATGGGTGTTATGCCTCATGCATATTCTTTAAATCTTTTTTTACCAAATTATATAGATCATCAATGGTTGAATATTTTTTCATATGAACTTTTGAAATTGCAAAAGAAATACAATTTTTATCTTATTGGTGGAGATTTATCAAAATCTAACTTATTATCTATTTCTGCAAATTTCTATGGATGCACAAAAAAAGATAAAATTGTTGGACAAACATCAATAGATAAAAATTATGATATTTGGGTTTCTGGAAATTTAGGAGATTCTTTTGTTGGATTACAAATTCTGAAAAATAAAATAAAGATAAAAAATATAAAAGTTAAAAATTATTTTTTAAATAAGTATTATTTTCCAAAACCTAACTTAATTGGTTCAAAAATTAGTAAATATACTGAAGCAATGAAAGATATTTCAGATGGCTTCCTAGCTGATTTAAAAAAAATGCTTAATAATGAATATGGTGCACAAATTAATTTAGATTCTTTTCCTTTAAGCGTTCCATTAAAAAAACTGATTAGGCATAAAATAATAAACATAGAAGAATTATTAAATTGTGGTGATAATTACGAATTAATCATCATATCAAATAAAAAAAATGATACAAAAATTATGAATTTTTCAAAAAAAAACAAAATTAAAATATCCAAAGTTGGTACTGTAACAAAAAATTTGAAAATATCATTCGATTCAAATAAACAATTAAATATACCTAGAGATTTTGATCATTTTATGTAATTCCTTGATTTTTTATAAAGTTTCTGACATATCTGCCAAAATTTAAGGAGTTTTCATGTTTACCACCACACAAATTTTAATTATCTTATGCGGTTTAGCTGCCGTATTATATGGTATAGTAACGTCTAGGCAGATTTTGTCATTAAGTACTGGCAATGATAAAATGAAAGAAATTGCAAGCGCAATACAAGAGGGTGCCAGAGCATATTTAAATAGACAGTATATGACTATAGCGATAGTAGGAATTGTAATTTTTGCTTTAATTTGGCTAGTATTTGATCTTGCTTCAGGAATAGGTTTTTTAATTGGAGCATTTTTCTCAGGTGCAGCTGGCTACGTAGGTATGAATATTTCAGTAAGATCAAATGTTAGAACTACAGAAGCAGCCAGTAAAAGTCTTGCTGATGGATTGTCTGTATCTTTCAAAGCAGGTGCAGTAACTGGTATGTTAGTTGCTGGATTTGCATTACTTTCTATTGCAATTTTTTATTTTGTTTTACACAATTCTGGTTCTTTTCCTGGTAGAGAGATTGTAGCTCCTTTAGTTTCTCTTGGTTTTGGTGCTTCTTTAATTTCCATATTTGCTAGATTAGGTGGTGGAATATTCACAAAAGGTGCTGATGTAGGTGCTGACTTAGTTGGTAAAGTTGAAGCAGGTATTCCTGAAGATGATCCAAGAAATCCAGCTGTTATTGCAGATAATGTTGGAGATAATGTCGGTGATTGCGCAGGAATGGCAGCAGATCTTTTTGAAACTTATGTTGTAACCGTTGTTGCGACTATGGTTCTGGCGTCAATTTTTTTCATTGAGAACTCATATACTATGATGTTCTATCCATTGGCTATAGCTGGTGTTTGCACACTAGCTAGTATATTTGGAACCTACTTTGTTAGATTAGGAAAAAACAACAATATAATGGCAGCACTTTATAGAGGCTTTGCTGTTTCAGCAATTTTATCTGCTGTGCTTTTATATTTTGTAACTGATTATGTAGTTGGTTTGGATAGCACTCTATTAGTTGAGGGAACTGATATAAATTTTAGTGGTATGTCATTATTTATTTGTGGGATATTAGGTTTAGTAATTACGGGTTTAATAATATGGGTGACTGAATATTATACTGGCACTAATTACAGGCCTGTTCAAAGTATAGCCCAATCATCAACTACAGGTCATGGTACAAATGTCATTCAAGGTCTTGCAATAAGTCTCGAGGCAACAGCTTTACCTGCATTAATTATTGTAGCAGGTATAATTTCTACATATTCATTAGCAGGATTATTTGGAATAGCTATTGCTGTAACTACGATGTTAGCTTTAGCTGGAATGGTAGTTGCATTAGATGCTTATGGTCCCGTAACAGATAATGCAGGTGGAATAGCAGAAATGTCAAATCTTGATGAAAATGTTAGAAAAACAACGGATGCACTTGATGCCGTAGGAAATACAACAAAAGCCGTAACTAAAGGATATGCAATTGGATCTGCAGGATTAGGAGCCTTAGTATTATTTGCAGCTTACACAGAGGACCTTGATCATTTTGCCAAAGATCCAAATGGTCCACTGTACGGTATTGAAGTATCTTTTGATCTATCTAACCCATATGTTGTAGTTGGTCTTTTATTAGGTGGATTACTTCCATTTCTATTTGGTGCATTAAGTATGACTGCTGTAGGAAGAGCTGCTGGATCAGTTGTTTTAGAGGTAAGAAGACAATTTAAAGAAATACCTGGTATCATGGAAGGTAAAGACAAGCCTGAATATGGAACCTGTGTAGATATATTAACAAAATCAGCTATTAAAGAGATGATTGTACCATCCATGCTTCCTGTTCTTTCACCAATAGTTGTTTACTACGTGATATTATTTATAGCAGGTCAATCTGCAGCTTTGTCATGTCTAGGAGCACTACTTTTGGGAGTTATAATTACAGGTTTATTTGTTGCAATTAGTATGACAGCTGGTGGTGGCGCCTGGGATAATGCTAAAAAATATATTGAAGATGGTAATCATGGAGGGAAAGGGTCAGAAGCTCATAAGGCTGCAGTTACTGGAGATACAGTAGGCGATCCTTACAAAGATACTGCAGGTCCTGCAGTAAACCCCATGATTAAGATTACAAATATTGTAGCCTTACTACTTTTGGCTTCAATTTCATTATAAATTATTTTTAATTAAGGAGTAGTTGGTAACTCAGTTTGAGGACCAACTCCTCCGAAAATTCTTTCTAATAAACCTCTTTTTACTATATCAATTTTTGTTTCCTCTTTAATTAATTCAACATTTTCCATATTTTTTAAATCATAAACTTTTGAAGCTAATATTTTATCTTTATCATCAAATGTAAAAATAAAAACAAAACTGTATTCTATGTTGTCTTTAAAAATTGATTTTTTTTGTTTTTTTTCTGAAAAATAAAAAAATTTTTTTTCAATAGGGTCAATATAACTAGGATTACCCCAAATTTTAAGTAAATTATTTTTATTTTTAAAATTTAAATCATTTAAATCTTCTTGATTTAAAATTTTTCCTGAATAAATAGTTTCTTTTGAGCAAGAAACAGTAATTAAAAAAACAAAAATTAGTATTATAAAGTTATACATATTATGATATTACAGCATTTATTTAAAAAAGAAAATATAGAGAGAAAAAAAGCTAAATCTATATATAATAATATCCTTAAAGAGAGTAATAATTTTATTCTTAACAATGATTTTTTTATCAAGAAAGATTTTAAAGCTTCTTTTGAAATTATATCACTTTTACTAATTTTATATATAAATATGAATTTGAATACAAATATTAAAAAAAATAAAAAGATTAATGAAGAATTAATTTCAATATTTATATCAGATTTAGATGAGTCGTTGAGATCAAAAGGTATTGGAGATATGTCTTTAGGCAAATATGTAAAATCTTATGTGAAGAAGTTTTATTTTAGGCTAAAAAAATTTAGTAAAATTCTTGATAATATAAACAATGATTTTATTTCTGATTATCTTGTTCTTGCAGATATAATTAAAGAGGGAGAATTAAGTAAAGCTTCAGAAAAATTTATAAATCTTATAAATTCTATAGTAGTTCCTTACAAATAATAATATTAAATTGTATTTTCTTAGTATTATTAAAAATATTTAACTTGCAAATATATAAAATTCAAATAAGTGGTGATTATTATGGCAGTCCCAAAAAGAAAAACAACACCATCAAAAAGAAAAATGAGAAGATCGCACTTAGGATTAAAATCTATCAACGTTATTACAGATAAAGAATCTGGAGAGCCAAGACTGTCTCATAGAATGGATTTATCTACTGGTATGTATAAAGGTCGTCAAATTTTAAAAAAGAAAGATAAAACAACTAATTAATTTCAAATGTCTTCGAGTAAAGTAACCATTGCAGTTGATGCAATGGGTGGTGAAAATAGCCCCTCCAAAGTTTTAAGTGGAATTAATATATTTCAAAAAAAGAATCTTGATGCAAATATTTTATTATTTGGAGATAAAGAGAAAATAAATTTTATTATTTCTCAAAACAAATATAATTTTAAAAATTTTGATATTGTAAATACAACTGATGATGTTACTGACGAAGATAACGTTAATGTTATTTTAAGATCTAGAAAAAATAGTAGCATTTACAAAGGTCTTGAGTTTGTAAAAAATAACAAAAAATCGGGCTTTGTATCTGCAGGTAATACTGCCGCATTAATGATTTTATCAAGATTGCATATTGGAATGATTAGAGGAATAGATCGACCTGCAATATGTTCACTTATTCCTAATAAAAAAAATTTTTCAATAATGTTAGATTTAGGTGCAAATGTAACTGTGGGTCCTGAAAATCTATTTCAATTTGCAGTAATGGGTTATGCTTATTTTTTGACTATAAATAAAACAAAAAAACCTAAAATCGGTATTTTAAATATTGGTACAGAAAATAATAAGGGTTTAGAATTTTTGCAAGAAGCATCTAACTTAATATCAAATAGTTTTCTAAGTGAAAATTTTATTGGCTTTATTGAACCAAATAAAATAACATCTGGTGACTGTGATATAATTATATCTGATGGATATACAGGAAATATAATGCTAAAATCAGCTGAAGGCATATCTAACTTTATAACTACCAACCTCAAAACAATGTTTTTAAAATCTTTTAAAAATAAAATTGCTTATAAACTTATAGAAAAAGATTTAATTAAATTAAGAGATCAAGTAAACCCAGACATTTATAATGGAGCAACTCTAATTGGTTTAAATGGTATTTCAGTTAAAAGTCATGGTAGTGCAAACTCTTTTGCATTTAGTTGTGCCATTAATCAATGCTATAATTCTATTACTAATGATTTAAATAAAGAAATAATTAATTTAATTGATAGTCTATGATTTTAAAAAAAAATATTTCTAGAGAAGATATTGCCGATACAATACATAGTGAATTTGGTTTCTCTAGAAAAGAATGTTTAGAAATAGTAAATGATATAATAGATATTATTATTGATGGTCTAAAAATTAATAATTCAGTAAAAATTCACAATTTTGGAACTTTTAAACTTAAAAGAAAAAAGAGTAGAATAGGTCGTAACCCAAAAACTAAAATAGAAGTAACTATAGAAGAAAGAAATGTAATTACTTTCAAAGCTAGTAAAAATATACTAAATTACGTTAACTTAAGAAATGAAAAAATATCTTAATATTAGAGAGGTATCAAAACTTATTGGAATAAAGGAACATGTTATTAGATATTGGGACTCAATTGAGCCAAAAACTAACAAATTAAGAGTAGAGGGTATTTCAACTAAAACTAGAGGTGGAACAAGGTATTTTAATAAGGAAAATATTTCTAAACTAGAGAAACTTAAAAATGTACTGTACGATAATGGTACCCACAATCATTCCTTGATACTTGCTAATAGAATGTTATCTAAAAAAAATTCTAAAAATATAGATAAAATCAATGAACAAAAACAATTTTTATTAGATGCAAAAAAGACTCAAAAATTTAATGAGATTCTCAAAAATATTAGAATTTTGTTAAAATAAATATAATAAGTTTAATTATATAAAAAAAAATCATTATTTTTCAGTTACTTAATTGATTTATTTATACAAAGAATTTATAAAAAAAATATATTTTAAATGTTTTATTTATTCCCCTTTTAAAATATATGAACCTCATCTTATTAGTAAGGAAACAAACTATAAGGAGTTTTTATGTTAAATAAGACTAGTCTACTTGGTATCATAG
>MDTG01296831.1_pt1 | contig 10035 bp, 3 predicted proteins | sample 811421 | NCBI WGS metagenome assembly MDTG01 (sample SAMN05326645, study PRJNA326480) | marine metagenome | isolation source: seawater | place: Pacific Ocean: South East | collected 2011 | reverse complement strand
CAATCTCTTGATTCAAATGTTAATGAATTTTCTGGGATACTTGATATACAAGATGGAAAATTAACTTCATCAGAAATTACAGTTTTACATTCAAGATCAATTGCAGAAGAAATTATCATTAAAGATGGGAGCGATCTTTACTCAGGAAAATTGAATGTTTCAAATGGTAAAATGACTGAAAACCTAACCGTTGAAGGCAAATCACTGGTTAGCTCAGCAGAGCTAACTGCCAAAGCCTTTTCTCAAGGAACATTTGGTGAATATGGCGGAAAATTAGTTGCAGTTGCATTACTTCTATTTGCTTTTTCAACTGCAATAACTTGGTGTTATTACGGAGATAGATCTACAGCTTATATATTTGGTGAAAAAGGCGTTTTTTGGTATAGGAATTTCTATGTTCTTTGTTTCATATTAGCTGCTGTGATTGATACAACAATTGTATGGAACATTGCTTATGTAGTTGTAGCACTAGTCTCAATACCAAATTTAATAGCTTTATTTGTACTAAGAAAAGAAATTAAAAAACTTTCCGACGAATACATAGTTTAAATTAATGAAATTCAAATATCTTTTTTTGATATTTTTTATAAGTTCTTGTGGTGGTGGAGGGTCATCAGCATTATTAATTCCTGACATTGAGCCTCCTTCAAACTCCTACCAAGCAATCACTTGTCAAAATTATGATGGTCCTTCAGATAAGATTATTTGGATTGATGATTTTATTCAGCTTTCTTATCTAGATAACTGGACAGCAATGATTGGAAACGGAGCTGAATATGGTATTCCAGGATGGGGAAATAATGAAAGTCAGTACTATACCGGAAGTGTAAACAATGCAAATATAGCAAATGGTTGCTTAAGAATCACTCCTTTAAATGAATCAAAAGAAGGTTTTAATTACACATCGGCAAAACTAATAACAGAAAATAAAATTGATTTCACTCATCCTGGTAAGATAACAGTGAGATTTAGATCTCCAGAAGGAGTTGGAATGTGGCCTGCGATATGGATGATGCCAACTGATTCTATTTATGGTGGCTGGCCAGCAAGTGGAGAAATAGATTTAGTTGAGATCAGAGGAAATAATATGCAAGAGATTCTCTCAACTGTTCATTACGGATCTGATCCATCTAATCACAAATATCAAGGTGGAAGCTATATCCTAAGTCAGGAAAACAACTTAAATGAGAAATTTCATGAACTTGCATTTGTATGGGAAGAAAATTCAATGAAATTTATATTGGATAATGAATATAGTGTTTTTGAAATTACTTCTAATCAGATAGGATTTAATGAAAATTATCCATTTAATGAAATCTTTTACCTAATTATCAATGTTGCCGTTGGTGGGAATTTTGTAGGAAATTATATTAACAACTCTGATATATGCTATTTCGCTGACGCAACAACATGTCCTGATGATAAAAGATTCCTAATTGATTGGGTGAAATATGAAACACTTTAAAATGACCGTTTTAATTTATCATAAAGTCACTTAAAATAAGAATAAATCATGAACCATAATTATTCCTTATCTTTATTTTCGTTATTAATCATTATTACCAGCTGTGGTGGCGGTGGTGGCGGCGGAGGTTCATCTGAACCCTCAGTACCAGCTGCAACAATTACACTCTCTATATCAGATAACCAAATTTATTTAGGATTGTCTACAACAATATCTTGGTCTACATCTAATGCCACTTCTTGTTCTGCTTCTGGGTCTTGGTCTGGATCAAAAGCTCTTTCTGGTTCAGAAACAGTAACTCCAGAAACTGCAGGTGGAAAAAGCTATACATTGACTTGCTCTAATTCTGCTGGAGCATCAACGTCAAGAACTGTTTCGACAAATGTTGTAGGTAATGCTCAAGGTGTCGTGATTGGAGCAAATTATATTTCTAACTCAACAGTTGGACTAGACCTTAATTCAAATTATGAAATTGATGATGGCGAACCAAATACTACAACAGACAGTAATGGTATCTTTGAATTACCTGATGATCCTCAAGATATAATCTCTATAGGTGGAGCTGATAGTTCATCTGGAAATAGTTTTGAGAATTTAAGTCTTTCTCATAAATCATCAACGAGTACTTCAAGAGTAGTATCTGCATTAACTTCTCTTAACTATGCTAATTCAGGCTCTACAGATATAAATAATCTTTTAAATCTTGACTCATCAATTGATATTCATTCATCTAACCCAATAGCTGTAAAGGGAACTGATAGTAATTCAAATAAATATTATGAAATTAATACTCAAATTTTTATTCTTACATATGCATTGCAAGCTTTTGTAAATGAAACAAATTCTTCATCATTAAATTCAAAAACTTTTTACGAATCTTTATATTCAACTCTCCAACAAAGTTTTGATTCTGGCACACAAGATCTATCAGAGTATATTGAAACAACTACTTTCATAGATATTTATGTTGATAAGATCTTAAGTGATAACAATATTTCTTTTAGTGTTGCTGATTCATTAACTATCTCTTCATCACTGGCAAGTGATTTAAAATCTATCTTGCAACCATTGATAGAAAAGATATCTGTAAGAAATAATTCTTCTGTTACAGATGCAATCTCTAATTATGCTACTGGAACATTCATATTAGATATTATTGCTTTAGCTAGCGGCTCAATTGATCCCTCAAGAGTGGCTTCATACTCTTCAAATATCAATTCCCTAATTTCAAGTGATCAAAATATCGATGAATCACTTCTTGATCAATCTATATCTCTAATTGATGATTCTGTGAGTGTTGATGAAGATAATGTTGTTGAAATATCACCTCTATCTAACGACGTCATTGAAGCAGGGGATGATTACTACGGTTTATCAATGTCCATCTCATCACCAAACAATGGACAGGCTTCGTTAGATGAGTCTAACAACATTACTTACACGCCAAATGAGAATTTCTTTGGGAGTGATAATTTTACATATACAGTCAACATTGATGGCACCTCAGCAATAGCAAATATTGTTATAGATGTTGTAAGTGTAAATGATCCTCCAACATTTAAAGATTTTATTTCTACCTCTTCAATAGATGAGAATATTCTCAATGTTTTAACTGTTACTGTTGAGGATATAGAAGGCGATTCAATTGGTTTTTCATTATCGGGTAATGATGCTGATAAGCTATTAATATCAACATTAGGCGCAATTTCTTTTAAATCAAATCCTGATTTTGAGGCACCCAGTGACTCAAATTCTGATAATGTTTATGAAGTAACTGTTGAAGCCTCAGATGGGGCTGACACTGTCACAGAAGATCTAGTTATTACTATACTTGATGTTGAAAACGAAGGTAATCCAATTATTGAGGGCCTCTCATCACTTTCTGTTAATGAGAATGAAACAATTTCTATAGCATTTACTGTTTCAGATCCACAAGATGACGCAATTACCTATTCATTATCAGGAGTAGACAAAGATTTGTTTGTCCTAAATTTTGACGGGTCCAATGCAGCTCTCACTTCTGCAAGTAAAGATTATGAACTGCCTGAAGATTCGGATGGAAATAATGTTTATTTAGTTAGTGTTAACTTTAGTGATGATCTCAACACATCAACACAAGAAGTTGAGATTATAGTTAATAATGTAAATGATAATACGCCAACAATCACCTCAAACCCAACTTTTTTAGCTGATGAAAATCAAGCTTCAATTGGAACTATCGTAGCAAGTGATGCAGACAATGACTCTCTCAGTTATTCAATTTCAGGAAGTGATGCTTCAGCGGTTTATGTTTCATCTTCAGGGCAATTATATTTCAATGCACTGCCAAATTATGAACAAGTTAATATATATAATTTTATAGTTAATGTTACTGATGGATTATATTCTGCTAATCAAAATGTAACTGTAAATATAAATGATATAAATGATGCTCCTTTTTGGAAAGCTTATACTTCTTATAAAGAAGTAGATGAGAATATTTCAAATACAACTCTTATTCTAAGTTTTGAAGTTAGCGACGAAGATGCCGGAGATAATATCATTTTTTCACTTTCTGGAGATGATGCCAGTTTATTTGCAATAGCTGGTAGCTTTCCTGCTAATGTAAAATTCATTGATGATAATGGACCTGATTATGAGAATCCTAATGATTCAAATTCAGATAATACCTATAATTTCTTTGTGACTGCTACAGATGGCAATGTACCAATTACAACATCTCTAATTTCTGTCGTAGTTAATAATCTTAATGATAATGCTCCAACCTTCGTTGATTTACTAACAGGTGTTGAAGTAACAAATGGTCAAAGTAATGTTTTTGACATTTCTGTTTCAGATGCAGATGGTGATAATGTAATACTGACTACTTCTGGAATCGATAGCTCAAAATTTAATATTTCTGATTCAAACAATTTATCCTTCATTTCTGCTCCAGATTTTTCAAATCCTACTGACAGTGACGGGGATAATGTATATAAGTTAAACATAGTTGCATCTGATGATTTATATACTACAAACAGTGATGAGATAAGTATTACAGTTTTAGAGGTCAACAATCCACCAGTTATAAATGATCTTCAAACATCTTACTCACTTGACGAAAACATTGAAGAAATAGATACATTTTCTGTGACTGACCCTGAAGGTAACTCTTTAACTGTTGGTGTTTCAGGTGATGATTCTTCAGGATTTATCATTGAAAATAACATTCTTAAATATTCTGGCGGAGCAAACTTTGAAAACCCTACAGATGCAAACAATGACAATACATACAATCTAATAGTTTTCGCAGATGATGGATTTAATAGAACTGAGCAAAATGTGTCAGTAACTATTGTAAATGTAGACGAAGGACCTGAGTTTAGTATTGCTTCTGAAATCTCTGTTGATGAAAATGAAAGAATTGTTACATCAATATCAGTTTCGGATCCTGAAGGCGATTCTTTTACATGGGATTCTGTGCCATCGGGAACAGATGCTTCACTATTTAGATACTTTGGAACAAATCCAAGTACAAAAAATCTTGGATTTAATGACTTTAATGGAGCTAACTATGAGGATCCATTAGATGAAAATGGAGACAATGTTTACGAATTAGAATTGAGAGCAGTTGAAGACAAGGCTTCTGGTATAGAAACAATACTTAACTTAAGGATTACCATCAATGATCTCAAAGATACATGGGCAATATCTGGAACAATATATTCGAATCCCTTTACACTGATAGATGGGGATGTTCCCGACATAATTGATTACCCCCCAGTTCCTAACAATGATGTATCTTCTGCCCAAACAATTTTAAATCCAACAGATGTTATTGGACATATTGGTGATAATGTCGAGACTGTAGTTGTGCTTGGCGATGATGGATTCTGTGTTGAGGATCCAGAAAACCAAGGATATTGTCTTACCGAAGATGTTAGTAATGTTGACCCTGAAGATTGGTATAAATTTACTGCAGCTCCAAATCTTCTCTTAACTCTGAGCATTGAGGGTCTAATCTTTGAAGAAGATGGGAGCTTTTACTGTTGTACGACAGATAACCTTGATGCAGATTTACTTATATATAATGAAGACGGAACTCTTGCCAATTTTGATTATGCTTCTTCTTCTACATCCACATATAAACAAATTGTTCTTCCTTCATCAGGAACTTACTATGCAGTGGTAAAAGCTGTAACTGGACATACAAAATATGTTCTTACTCTTGGTTCAAATGCTACTGGTATTTCTTCACTCTCAAATCCAGAAGATCAATATGCGAAGAATCGTTTTATATCATATATACCTTTTGGACCAAATTTTGATGTGAATGAATATATTAAACCTCAATATGACAATTTTAATAATAGTTTAAGTCAGAAGTTAATCCAATCAGATGATTACAGAATAAGCGGCTTGCGAGTTATAGACTTTGATCTTGAAACTGAATTTAATAAAATATTCAAAGATGACTATATGATTGATTCATCAAATTATTCACAGGTTAATTACCTTAAGCATTGGAAGCTACTCCAACATTATAAAAACTTATATCCCAGGTTAAATTTAGAGCTAGATCTTAAATATCAGTCACATTTTACTCAAGATCCATCATGGGCATATCAATGGGGCTTACAGCAAATAGGACTAGATACAGTATTGACAGCAATTGGCCAAAACGTAAAAGATGTTGCTGTAGCAGTATTGGACTCAGGATCTCCGGCAACCACTTCAACTGCTTGGACTACTTCTGCATTCGTCGAAGGAGGATATGATTTTACTCCATTTGAAAATAGTGGAGATGGTGATGGTTATGATCCAGATCCTACTGATTCATATGCTGCATCAGATTCGCATGGGACTCACGTTGCAACAACAATTTCAGCCTTAAATGATGGATTAAATATTAATGGCTTTGGTATTCAGACAGTTCCTATAAGAGTTTTAGGAGCTGATGGTACTGGATATAACAGTGATATTGCTCAAGGCCTTCTCTATGCTGCTGGTCTTCCAAACGGAAGCGGACAAGTTTATTCTGGATCCGTTCCAATAAAGGTAATAAACATGAGTCTTGGTAGCGTAGGGGGTGGTTGTGGTAGTACATTCCAAAACGCAATAAATGATGTTTATGCAACGGGCATTACAATTGTTTCTTCATCTGGAAATAGTGCTCAAGAAGCTCCCGGCTCCTATGGTTATCCAGCTTCTTGCAATAACGTTATATCTGTTGCAGCTTTAGACTATGTAAAAGGACGAGCCTATTACTCTACTTATAATGATCAGGTTGATATAGCTGCTCCCGGTGGTGATGTAACTGCTGATATAAATGCAGATGGCTATGGAGATGGTATATTAGCTTTTGTATCTAATGAAGATTTAGGTTTTTTCCAAGGTACATCAATGGCATCACCTCATGTAGCAGGAGCTATAGCTGTCCTTTATTCATTAGTTCCAACACTTCAGCCTTTTCAAGTTGAAGGTCTTTTAGTAGACGGCCATTTAACTGATGACATTGGAGATGAAGGAAAAGATGATAATTTTGGATATGGGGCTTTAAATTTACAAAAAGCAGTAAATAGAATCATCAGTGATGAGGGTTTAGACTTTACTTATGGAACTGTTGATCCAGGTTCTTACAATTTAGGCAAGGAATTTAATGCATTTAATTTTAATATTAATAAAGTAGGAGATGGTGAATTATCTGTCACTACAGTCGAGTCGAATATACCATCAGCTCTTACAATATCATCATCTGATATAGATTCTGAAGGATTTGGCTCTTATGCACTTTCCATAGATAGGACAGATCTTCCCGATGGTCTTTATCAAGCAAATATCAAAGTTGTATTTTCAAATGAAAATACTTCTCAGATTGCCATATCTTTCCAAGTTGGAGATGATCGAGAAAGAATTTCTGTCAATAGATTGTATGCTGAATTACGAGATGACGCAGGAGAAAGTGTTGTTTGGGGTAGGTTATCATTACCCGATGGCGAAGCTTCTTTTACAGCTGATAATATACCGTTAGGTAATTATTATTGGCTATTTAGTACAACCACAGACGCATTCATTCTAGATCCTGCTGAATTTTATAATTATTACCCTGACGCGAGTAGTCCAGATGATTACTTTACACTTGGTGAGAATGATATTGAAAACTCAGCTGTCACATTGAGAGTAAATAAATCAACTGCAGGATTTTCTATGAATAAGAAAATACTTGTAAGATTAAAATCGATTAAAGTAGAAGACTTTAATGCTAGTAGAGTTATTCAGAATAACTAATCGTTAAGTATATTTAGAATAAAAGAATAATCTAGAGCAGTTTCATTAAGAGACTCCAATCTTCCGCTCTTACCACCGTGACCACCTACAAGATTAATGTTTAGGAATATTGGGTTTCCTGACGTAGAGAACTCTCTTAATTTCGGAACATATTTAGCAGGTTCAAAATATTGAACTTGCGAATCAAACAAGCTTGTTGTTACTAATACAGCTGGATAGTTTAAATTCTTAATATTGTCATAAGGTGAATATGTTTTCATATACAGATATTCATCTTTATTGGCTGGATTCCCCCATTCATCATATTCAAAAGTTGTTAGGGGTATGGATTCATCAGACATAGTGGTTAGAACATCAACAAATGGAACTGCACTTACTATTCCTTTATAAAGTTCAGGCTCATAATTAATAACAGCTCCCATTAATAGGCCGCCAGCACTTCCTCCCATAGCGAAGATTTTATCTTTGTGACCAATATTATTTTCAACTATATATTTTGTTGAATCTATAAAGTCAAAGAATGTATTATTTTTTTTCATCATTCTTCCATCTTCATACCAATATCTACCCATATCAGCACCACCTCTTATTTGGGCTATAGCAAAAATAAAACCTCGATTTAGAAGTGGTGTTATAGAAGATCTGAAATACGAGTCCATATTAATACCATATGAGCCATAGCCATAAATAAGCATAGGAGCATTTTCTAGATCTATACCTTTTTTATAAACAATTGAGACTGGAACCTCAGTTTTGTCCCTAACAATTGTCTTAATTCTTTTTACTTCATAATCTGTATCTAAAAAGTTATTAACTTGTTGTTTCCAAATAACATTATTTTCATTTTTATATAAATCATATTTATATATTTGTGACGAAGTTTTTAATGATGAGTAAGAATATCTAAAAAAAGGTGCTTCAAAATTGTTGTTATATGCTAAATATACAAAATACAATTCATCCTTCATCTCTATTTGGTTTAGTTGACCAGATTTAATATCTAATACTTCAATTATAGGTATACCATCAAACCTTGATTGGATTACTATATGTTCTTTAAATGTAAGCATATCTTCAATGTAGTGAGTATCTCTTTCATCAATTACATTTATCCACTTGTTAATATCTCCAAAATCTGATCCGTTAAATCGCATAATTTTGAAATTCTTTTCATCATTGTGGTTGGAAAGAGCATAAAAATAATCTCCTCCATCCTCAATAGAATAAAGATGATTATCGGATCTCTTTAAAACCAATTCTATTGGTTTTAAGGGATCTGATTTATCCATTAACCAGACTTCACTAGAATTAGTTTTGTCTATATAAATATAGATATATTTTTTTGTTCTTGATTCAGATAACCGAATATTAAATTCATTATCGGCTTCTTTATAAATTAACTTATCTTCTGATTGATCTGTGCCGAGCTTATGAACAAAGATTTGGTTTTGTATTAATGTTTCTTCATCTTTTTTTGCATAAACTATGTATTGAGAATCATTAGACCAAATAGCACTTGGAGATACTTTTACTATTTCATCAGATAATAATGCATTGGTTTTTAAGTTTTTTATTCGTAAAGTGTATTCCCGTCTTCCATTTAAATCTTCACCATATAGAAGAAGATCTTCACTGGGTGAAACATTCAAGCCTGCAGCACTATAGAATTCTTCACCTTCAGCTTCTTTATTAGCATCTAGTATGATTTCTTCACTTGAATCATTTCTATAAAATGTGCGATATTGCTGATTAGCTTTAATCCTACTGTAGTAATAAAAATTTCCATCCTTAACTCTAAGAGTTTCTTCTTCAGCAGGGATCATGCCTTTAAGTTCATTATAGATTTCACTCTGGTAATCAACTTTTGAATCAAGCCATTTCTTAAAATAATCATTTTCAGATTCAAGATAGGATATAAGCTCTGGATCAGATCTAGAATCATCTCGCATCCAATAATAATTATCTATTCTTAAATCACCATGCGCCTCAAGCTTATATGGAATCTTTTTTGGATTTGGAGGATTATTAGAACTCATTTCATTACACCCATTTAAAATTAAAATTGATAAACAAAGACCTAAATATTTATTCATAGTTACAGGCAATATTATCACGCATAATAAGATGATGATTATTTATATTTGATCAAAGCATGTAAACAATTATTTTTCCTATTTTAAAAAAAGAAGTTAAAATTCACTTATAGAAGTTTTAAAAATGAAAAATAATATAGAAATCACTAATTCAGCAGAAGTTTACTTAAAAAAACTTATTGATGGTAAAGATGAGGACAATCTTGGTAT
>MDTG01243929.1_pt1 | contig 10035 bp, 6 predicted proteins | sample 811421 | NCBI WGS metagenome assembly MDTG01 (sample SAMN05326645, study PRJNA326480) | marine metagenome | isolation source: seawater | place: Pacific Ocean: South East | collected 2011 | reverse complement strand
TCTATCATTATCAATACCATCGCCCGAATCTGCTAAAGGTCCTCTAAAGAAATCAACTCCTATTGCAGGTGGAGGATCATCCGAATCATAATTATAGCCTGCTGCACCTTCATCATCGGCATCACCGTTATAGCAATATCCTAGTCCTAAACTTACATCACAACCAACATAGTCATCTTGATATTGACCTAAATCTGGATCTACCCATTGCCCAAAATATGTTTCATTTAAAACACTTGTTGAACGATTAATAATTTTATAACTATAAAACGTCATATTATTAATTTCATCATTTGTTTGAAAAGCAAAAGCTTGTGCTTGTATTTCAAGACCTATGGCTGACTCCGAGCCTGTTTCAGTATGAATATTACCATTATCATTAAAAACCCACCATAATGTTTGATCTCCAAATAAGATATCTTCATTCTTACAATCCTTATTTCCTTCTAAATCATAACCTGGATAGTCACCTAAACTAGGATTATATACACCATCTCCATCTACATCTGTAAAAGGAGCTAAGTAATCAAAAGTTCCATCTACATCACTTCTATCAGATGGCCAATCTGTTATAATTGACGGTGTTTGATAATCAGGATATAATTGAGTTACGTCACAATCATCACTTGCTTCACACTCTTTATACGCAACAAAGTCTACAACTTGCTGCTGCTCTATAACATAATGTTTATCATATTCCGCACAAGTTTGCGCATCAATTGTGCCGTACTCATCACTAGCCATATCTGCATTCAAAGGACCAGGCCAAAAATCATTACCATCTTGTCTATAGGTCATCCCTGCCACCTTTAAATTTCCTTGATCATCAAGTCCACCTATCCAAAGTGCACCTGCAAACATAGAATGTCTACCACTACCTTGAGGAATTTCATATTTAGCATTATCTAAATCCCACCACATATCACCACCTGTTAAAATGGTAGTACGAACATTATTAAAATCTAATTCAGTCTGTGCAGTAGATGCTAAACAACCCGCAGCCATAATTCTAAAATTATCATCATTTGAATTATTTGGATTTGGCACATTGTCCTTTGCGCTTGAATTAAAAAATCCAATAAAAACAATTACTAGTGTCGAAACGATATATTTTTTCATTTATCTAAAAGTTTACTTTCATTCCTAATTTAATTAATCTTGGTCGAGCATAGTTATTTGGATCATTAACTTTTAAAGTGTATTGATCGTAAAATGCTGTTGGATCTACCGCTTGAGAAGTTGCCTGCATTCCTTCAGCAGACGAAAGATATCCATCATCATCTGCATTACCAGTATACCTATAAACCTCAATGATATTAGCTGTATTAAATACATTCTCAACCATAAAATAAGCATCTAATTTTAAAGATCTATCTTCTGAAACTTGAATAGCTACATTTTTATTCAATCTAATGTCTGCTTTGAAAGACCAAGGCTTTCTTGATCCATTTAAATCCCCCTTTAAAGTTGATCTAGTGTTAACTCCAAATTGAGCTTCAGCTAATATATTTTCCTGCTGACTGTATGGTGTTCCTGATCCAGCAGCAATAAGAAAGTTTGCACCAAAACCTGAAAGTATGTTACTTCCAAATAAAGTTGGACCGTTATATTTAGAACCTGAACCATACCTATAATCTATATTAAGAGAAATATTGTGACGTTGATCAAAATCTAAAGGTAATGTTGTTTTTAAATTTGGTTGACCATCTTGAACTAGTTGTTGCGTAGTTGTTGATTCTGATCCAGTTCCGTCAGCAAACTGTAAAGTATAAGTTCCTGTTAGCTGAATATTATTTCTTCTTCTTAAATCATAACCAAATGATAATCCTTTGACCGTACCGAAATCAACATTATCATAATGAACATAAGACATAGGATATGCTTCCGAAACACGTGTTGATTGTATCATATCACTCAATTCTCTATAAAATGCAGATACAGTAAATGCAGAATACTTAGTTAAAGCTTGTGTGAATCCTACTTCATAATCCGTTGTTCTCTCAGGCCTTAGATTAGGATTTTGTATTTGACTAGTATTGGCTTCTAAAAACAAATAATCAAAAGGATTCATTCTATTACTTCCCGGAGGACGCTGAGTCAATATATCATAATGTGCAAAAAACATTGCTTCATCAGAAACAGGAAAATTGAAAGATATACGTGGCATTACTGATATTGCAGGAGTATAATCTTCGAAAGCTTCGCCTGTTAAACCTCTGTTTTCATCTTGAACGTGATTAGGATTTTGTAAAAAAGGTATAACACCGGTACCCATACTCAATACAGATGGATCTGTAACCTCTACACCTTGAGCATCATACCATGTATCTCCGTCACGATAACCAGTAATCATAGTTTGATCAGTAATACCGTTAGCATATACAACAAAATTATCTCCGATATTTGACGGATGTTGAGGATTAATTAAATCAGAATTTGGATTTAATGCAGGATCAACTTCAGAAGCTTTTAATGTAGGATATAAGGAATACTTGTCCTTTAAAACTTCTTGGTTTGCATCGTACCTATCAATTCGAAGCCCCACATTAAAGACAATATCATCTAGTGAGAATTTATCTTGAATGTACGCCGCTGAATATAAAGGCTCAAATGGGCCAACTTTTCTAGTATAATCACCATTTTCGTCTTTATCATATAAAAATTCATCAAATGAAATAGCATCGTGCACTTCATTACCAACATGATCATAACCGTAATAATAAAGGTTATAATAATCACCTTGAAGAATTTCATCAGCTGCAAACATGTCAAAGGATAAGTTTTCAGGATCTAAACCATCGACAAAAACTTCATCATTAATCGAAAGATCTAATTCATCTCTAATATTTGCACCAAAAGTACTATATAACTCACTATCTTCGTTCACATCATAAAAAGTAGATAAAATTAGCACATCATCATCAAAAGCCCACTGAACTTCATCGTCAACATAATACTGTGGGTTATTTAAATGTTGATTGGCTAATTGCCTTGCAATATTCCATAAATTTTGAGTACGAACCTGATAAACTCTTTTTTCATTTTTTTCATATTCAAAACCAAAACTAATAGCATGATCTCCGATATCAGCAGAAGCAGATCCAGTAAATCTGTTTTGAGTTTCATCTAAATCTAACGTATAAGAGTAAGGATCACCAATATTTAACCAAAGTGAATTAATATATGGAACAGGATCACCATTCATTAAAGCATTTTGTTGAATATGACCAAATGTTGGATTTGCATCAGGAATATATAAGTGGTACCAATCATAGTATGACTGTGTATAGTTAGCTAGTATTGGATTTGCCTCCGAAGGGTCAAAATCAAGTGTTTCATATTGTGACAATATAACACCTGTTTGAGTTTCTTGTTGCCACAATAAATTACCATTTTCATCAACATCTTGTAAATTATCTAAATTTTCATCTAGCGGAATTTTATTACCATTTTCATCTAAAACATATACACTATATGCATCCCATGCAAATGGATCAGTAAATGTAAATGTTGTATCATCAACAGATGGCGTGAACTTTCCTACATAATTGTATAAGAAATAATTTTTTCCATGGTTAGGATTTTCATAAAGTTCAGAAAATACAGAACGATCAGCTTGAAGTGTATAAAATAAGTTCTTAACCGTTCCACCATCGTCTCCACTTAATCTATGTTTAAAACTTGCATAATAATTATAACTTTGCTTTTTAATAGTTGGATTATTATCAAAATTTATCAACTGATTACTAAAACTCCCTTCATTGTATTTATTAGATTTAAAATTACCACCCATTATAAGATCAATATCTTTTGTTATACCAAAAGTTAATTTACCCTGTAACCTAAGATCTCTATCTGAATGATTTTTTTTAGCATCAACCATCGTCCAATCGTCCTGAGTAAAATAATCTGCAGTATTTAATCCATATGTAAAATCTTGAAAATAGTTGTAATCAGGTTCACCCTGAAATAATATTGGATTTTGCTGTAAATTAGAAAGTACATCTTCATTTAATTCTGGCATGCCAACTGCAGAAGGGTCGCGATCAAGTTGATATGTGTATTCCCCAGAAATAAGATAAGACATAATAGGCGTCCTATCTTCATCACGCTTCCTTAATATTGGGCCAGAAACATTAAACGCGGCTAAGTTATGATTATAAGGGTCCAAAAACTTAGACGACGAAACTTCTAAACCTGCCCTAGTAACTCTTGATGGCCCAGAAGTAACAATGCTTATAATCCCACCAGTTGCATCACCATATTTAGCTGGCAAACCACCAGTAACAACAGTCATTTGATCAATAGCAGATTGAGGTAAAACATTTTCATCACCAACAATTTTTACACCATCAACATAATACGCAGTTGCATTAGCTCTTGATCCACGAACATTGATTTCTTCACCTGAATCTTCTTGATAAACACCCGCTGTGGTAGCAGCTACATTCGACACATTTCTAGTAGGCAAAGAGGTTATCTGTTCGGCGGTCTTAGTAGAACCAGACTTATCTGCGTCAATTAGCGGGACATCATACTCAATAATTTGAACTTCAGTAAGTACATTAGATTCTAATGACATTGAATAATCCAAAAATGTAATCTTATCAGGCGATATTAAAACATTTGTTTGTATAACAGTAGCGTATCCAATAAATGAAACCTCAACGTTATATTGTCCGGGAGTAATTGGCTTAATTGTATAATTTCCGTCTAGATCTGAAGCACCACCAAGCACATTTATACCATCGGACTTCAGTACAATATTTGCAAAAGGAATAGTTTCTCCTGTTTGTGCATCACTAACTGTTCCTTTTAAAGTACCTGTTTGTGCTGAAAGACTTACAGATGTACAGAGAGCAATAACAAATAATATAATATTTTTATGCATATCTCGTTATTTAGAGGTGTAAAAATTCTTGTTATTTTTAATGCATCAAATATATGAGAAAATAAGACATCTACCAAAATATAATAACGATATTAAGTATATTTACTTGAGATGAAGCATATTATTAAAATTTTACTCCTTTCTATTTGTTTAACCATAGGTTGTAACAAAGATGACACATTTCCTGATGTATATATCAATGAAAGTATTTATGTTACAGGACCTGAGTATATAGGAGTATATAATAATTTATGGGCCTACCAAATAGAGCCAGGAGGCGTGGGAGGACTTATTATTGTTCAAGGTATGAATAATGAATTTATAGTATATGATCAAGCATGTACATTTGAAGCAAGTCAAGAATGCATAATATCAGGAGAAAATAACAATAACGACATCATTTTAGCTTGTAAAAACTGTTGTAACTCTAAGTTTGTTATTAACGATGGGTCAGTGATAGAAGGCCCTGCCAACAGAGCTCTTAAGAGGTACAATAGTTATTTTGATGGCACAATACTACACATAACTAATTAGTACCTGTATTCTTCTGATTTGTATGGGCCGTTTTTAGGCACACTAATATAGTGTGCTTGTTCTTCTGTTAACTCTTCTAATTCAACCCCTAATTTATCGAGATGTAGTTTTGCAACCAGCTCATCTAAATGTTTAGGTAAAACATAAACCTTATTTTCATATTTTTCTATATTTTTCCATAACTCAATTTGAGCCAAAACTTGATTGGTAAATGAATTAGACATTACAAATGACGGATGACCTGTAGCACAACCTAGATTTACAAGCCTACCTTCAGCTAATAAAATAATTTGACGACCACTATCTAAAGTATACAAGTCTACTTGAGGTTTAATTTCTGTTTTATTTGCATTGTCATTTAACCAAGCAACATCTATTTCGTTGTCAAAATGTCCAATATTACAAACGATAGCTTTATCCTTCATTAATTTGAAGTGCTTGTCAGAAACAACATTTTTATTTCCCGTGGCAGTAATAACAATATCACTTTCTTTTACCGCATTAACCATTTTTTTTACTGGAAATCCATCCATAGAAGCTTGAAGCGCACATATTGGATCTATTTCTGTGACAATAACTCTAGCACCTGCACCAACTAATGACGCAACTGTTCCTTTGCCCACATCACCATAGCCAGCCACAGTTGCAACTTTACCTGCCATCATAACATCAGTAGCTCTTCTTATTGCATCAACCGCTGATTCTTTACAACCATACTTATTATCAAACTTTGATTTTGTTACTGAGTCATTAATATTGATAGCCGGCAAGGATAAAGTTCCATTTTTTTCTCGCTCTTTCAACCTCAGAACACCAGTAGTTGTTTCTTCACTCAAGCCATTAATACCTTGAACAAGTTCTGGATATCTATCCAGCACCATATTGGTTAAATCTCCACCATCATCCAAAATCATATTTAACGGATTACCATCCTTAAAAGCAAATAAAGTTTGCTCAATACACCAATCAAATTCTTCTTCATTCATTCCCTTCCATGCAAAAACAGGTATGTTTTTATCAGCAATTGCTGCTGCTGCATGATCTTGAGTAGAAAAAATATTACAAGAAGACCAAGACACCTCGGCTCCAAGTTCAATTAAAGTTTCTATTAAAACGGCTGTTTGAATAGTCATATGCAAACACCCTGCAATACGTGCCCCTTTTAGAGGCTTTTGATCTTTGTATTGACTTCTCAACATCATTAAACCAGGCATTTCACACTCTGCTAATTCAATTTCTTTTCTACCCCAAGTTGAAAGAGAAATATCTTTTACCTTAAAATTCATATTTTTTATTTTAGTTTTCATACAATTTAAATTGGCTTCAATAATGACAAATTTAATACATAATATTTAACTTTAAAATATATTAATACTGTATTATGCCAATAATTAACACTACGATAGCAAAAAATTATATTTTCATGATATGGGAAATAAAAGAAGATATAGAAGATCTATTTGAAATTCTAAATGCAAATGCTATCGAATTAGAAGAAATAAATAAGATTAAACACTTAGATAGAAAAAAGCAAAATATATCAGCTAGAATTCTTTTAAATCATTTGGCAAACAAGAAAGTGCAATTAAAATACCATAAAAATGGCTCTCCCTATTGTTCAGAATTTAAAAATATTTCTATTAGTCATTCAAAAAATTATTGTACTGTAATAAAAAGTGAAAATTTAACTGGTATTGACATTCAATATAGAAAAAAAAGCATACGAAATATATCTGTTAAATTCATCAACTCCTCTGACATAAAATCATGGGGTAAACATATTTCAGAAAACCGCCTACATTTAATATGGTGCATCAAAGAAGCTATTTACAAAACATTAAACAAGCCCTGCTCATTAAAAGAAAACATATTTGTAATCAACACTAAAAAAGCGAACTACCAAAATAATAAAGTCAAAATTTTTTACAATATTCAATATGAAGTAATAAATAATTACTTTCTTGCAATAGCAATTAAAACATGACGGAAATAATTACATACATCATCGATAATATTTATCAGTTTCTTGGAGTTATTATGAGTATTGTCTACGTAATATTTTCAATTAAAGAAAATATCTTGTGTTGGATTGCCTTAATTTTAGCTGCACTACTTAATATGTATGCTTATTACTTAATTAATTTACCTCTCCAAAGCCTTATGCAATTTTTTTTCATATTAACTGCTTTATATGGCTGGTATAATTGGTCGAAAAAAACAAAAAAAGAACCATTAAAAATAAGCACTTGGAGTCTGCGAAAACATTTATCATGGACCATATTTGGAATCATTTCAACAATACTTATTACTGGCTTGTTATTAACTTTGAACACAAACTCCACTCTATATAGTGAATATCCTTTTTTAGATGCATTAATGTTTGTTTTCAATATTATACCCATGTACATGACAGGTAAAAAAATTCTTGAATCTTGGCTATATTTTATTATAATAGATATAATAAGTGGAGTGTTTTACGGTCTAACTGGAGAATACTTCTTTTGTTTTCTTTTCATATGTTATATATTTTTTGCGACAAAAGGTTATTTAACTTGGAGAAAGCAAATTATATGATTAAGATAGTATTCACTGGCCCAGAATGTTCTGGAAAAACAACCTTCAGCCAATTAATAGCAAAAAAATATAGCGCCCCACTAGTTCAAGAATATGCTAGAGAATACTTAAATAATTTAAAACATCCTTATGGATACAAGGACTTATTACAAATTGCAAAAGGGCAATTACAGCAGGAAAAATTACATCAAAAAAAAGCCAACAATCTACTAATTTGTGACACAAATCTTCAAGTAATAAAAATATGGAGTAAACTGAAATTTAAAAAATGTGATCCATTTATTTTAAATAATCAAGACTTAAATGCATATTACATACTATGTTATCCTGATATAAAATGGGAATATGATCCACTAAGAGAAAACCCAAATGATAGGACAAAAATACTCCAAGAATATCAACAAGAACTAATTGCCCAAAAACAAAAATTTATAACATTAAAAGGATCCTATCAAGATCGGTTAGAGTCACTAACATCTAAAATCGATAAAATGATTGAATGATGTTTTTGAAAAAAATATATTTTCTATTATATTTATAGTTAACCCCAATCATTAACAACAAATTAAATATGAAAAATTATATAGCTATCGCGTTTTTATTTTGCAGTTTTAATATTTCAGCAAAAGAAGACATTTCAACAACTAAAACAAATAATAACTCTAATTTAAAAATGATAAGCGGAGGATGTATGGATCCTTCATCTGAAGCAGAGTTAGACATTGGTAATGTTAGGGCAAATATATTAGGAGGTGGAGACATGTGGTGGGATTTAGCGAATGCAAGATATGAAATACCCAAGGACGAAGGTGTTCATTCATTATTTGCTGGATCTCTATGGATTGGTGGAATGGATGATCAAAATAATCTTAAAATAGCTGCCATGACATACAGGCAAACAGGTAGTGACTTTTTCCCTGGCCCCTTGAATGCAGACATGGAAAGTCCAAATTATGGAATGACTTCTTCTGATGACTGTAATGAATATAATCAACATTGGACAGTTACTAAAAATGATGTCGAAGCATATGTTAATTATTTATCTTGCCAAGATAATCCTGATTGCGATGTAAACAGTACATTTCCAGGATATGAAGTTCCAGATGTTATTACCAATTGGCCGGCTAGCCATTATGACTTTGACGGCACAAATGAATATCTAGCACCATTTATTGATGTTGATGGTGATGGGTTATATAATAATAGTGACTATCCTGGCTACGACCTTAATGCTGAAGGAAATTGTGTAGAAAATGATTACTTATTTGGTGATCAAAGTATTTGGTGGGTATTTAATGATGCTGGTAATGCCCACGGTGAGACTGCGGGAACACCTATTGGTTTAGAGATACAAGCTCAAGCATTTGCTTATAAAACAAATGATGAATTATCTGACATGACTTTTTATAGTTATAAAATTATAAATAGATCGTCCGAAACTCTTAATGACACTTATTTTGGACAATGGGTCGATCCGGATGTTGGAAACTATGAAGATGACTATGTTGGATGTGACGTAAATTTAGGACTAGGATATTGCTATAATGGAGATGATAACGACGATGGCATACAAGGAGGTGCAGGCTATGGAATAAATCCACCTGCAATAGGTGTCGACTTTTTTAGAGGACCACTCGCAGACTTAAATGACGGTATAGACAATGATCGTGATGGTGAAATAGATGAAGAAGGTGAACAAATTATTATGTCAAAATTTGTCTATTACAACAACGATTTCACTGAAACTGGAAATCCAGAATCAGCACAAGATTACTATAATTATTTAAGAGGAACATGGAAAGATGGCACATCCATGACATTTGGTGGAACAGGATATGGTGGAACAACAAACTGCGACTTCATGTTTCCTGGGGATACCGACCCGAATTTTACAGAAACCTGGGATGAAAATACAAGTGGAAACACACCTGCAGACAGGAGATTTTTACAATCTGCCGGCCCCTTTACATTACAGCCAGGTGCAGTTAATTATATAACAGTTGGTGTTGTATGGGCAAGGGGAGATAATGGACCAC
>MDTG01072410.1_pt1 | contig 10035 bp, 9 predicted proteins | sample 811421 | NCBI WGS metagenome assembly MDTG01 (sample SAMN05326645, study PRJNA326480) | marine metagenome | isolation source: seawater | place: Pacific Ocean: South East | collected 2011 | reverse complement strand
TCGAGGGTTCTCATATCGAGTGTCTCAAAATTTTAAACGAACATTTTGCGCATAATCCCTATCTGTTGGGAGGTCGCCCGAGTGTAGGCGACTTCGGTTTGATTGGCCCCATGTTTGCCCATCTAGGACGAGATCCCGTTCCTGCTAGTTTGATGAAGAATATTGCTCCCCATGTTTATCGTTGGACTGAGAGAATGTTTGAGAGTAATAAACTGGATGGGGAGTTTATGGAAACAGCCTATGAATATCCTGAGAACGATGAACTACCCCAAACGTTGATTCCTTTTCTTGAATATCTATTTCGAGATTGTGGTCCACAACTGCAGGGCATGCTGGACGTATTTAACAAGTGGGTTGAGGATGATCCAAGTCGGCCTGCTGGCACCTTAATACAAACTGATCCTGATGCACCAATTGGCGCACATCCTCGTATTGGCGACTACGATTTTAAATTACAAGGTATTTGCATTCACTCGCAAGCGTTCAGCAATGTGGTATATCACTTCCAGCGAGTCCTTGATGTTATTCTTGCTCTGAACAATGAGGGCAAAATTCGGTTCGATACGTTGATGAAAAGTGTCGGTGGAGATTCGTTGATGTCTACCAAGCTTTCTCGCCGCATAAAAAGTGAGCATTACTGTTTTATGCTTTCTTGAGGATTCGAAGCCTCTCGCTATACTTAGGCCTAGATTAAAAAAAAATTTCCAGATCTGAAGGCCTTGTGATAGAACTTACCTCTGGAATCTAAACATCAACTATAGTCTGACCGGGGAAACTTATAATGACCAAAAGGAGATTATGATGCCTATGTTCGGGCGAGGAGAGGTATCGATTTATTACGAAGATTCTGAGGAGGATTTACCCGCTGTTTTGCTTTTGGCGCCAGGAGGAATGAAATCTTCACTTAGATTTTGGGAAGGCACTCCTTGGGATCCACGAGTTCACCTCAAAGGAAAATTTCGAGTCGTAGCGATGGACCAGAGAAATGCGGGCCACTCAAAAGCTCTCGTATCTTCTCAGGACGGCTGGCATAGCTATGCGACAGACCAGATCGGACTAATGGATTATTTAGATATTAAACAATTTCATGTGATCGGGATGTGTATTGGTGGTCCTTACGCATTTGGCCTGATTGAACGTGTTCCTGAGCGTGTGTTATCTGCAACCCTTTTTCAAACTATTGGGCTGGATAATAATCGCGATGTATTTTTTTCCTTGTTTGATGATTGGTCTTATAGTTTACGGTCTCAAATGCGAGACGTTGAATCGGAAGCTTGGTCTAGTTTTAGGGACAATATGTTTGGAGGAGACAAGGTGTTATTCAATGTGGATGAGACATTTGTTAGTCAATGTGAGGTTCCACTTTTGGTACTCATGGGGGATGATATTTATCATCCTAAATCCACATCTCTAATGATTTCAGAAATTTCACCTCGAGTAACCTTTATTCAAGATTGGAAGAGTGGTGAGGCACGTGAGAAAGCCAAGCAGAAGTGTTTGGAATTTTTGAAAGCAATTCATTTATAGGAGGTTTTTTTATGGCTAAAAGTATCATTCCCGCATCTATGCGAATGTTTTATGAGGAGTTCCATTTCTCTCCGGCGGTATTAGATAAAGATCTTCTGAGATGTTCGGGTGTAATCGGTGTTGACCCTACTACTATGAAAGCGTCTGTTGACCCAGTCACACAGTTTGAGCAAGCTTTTCTTAGTCTGGGCGAAGTGCTGAAAGAGGCAGGGGGTGATTATACGAATATACTGGAGATGACAACTTTTCATATTGGCTTGAACGAGCACCTCAAGGCTTTTATGAGTGTAAAAGATAAATATATAGAGGAACCGTACCCTGCTTGGACTGCGATTGGTGTCAGTGAACTTGCGTTTCCGGATGCGCTTTTGGAGATTCGCGTCAACGCTCGTATGGACTAACCAGTATTTGAATATTGAAAAAGCTATCCAGAAGTTTCGATATATTTGTGTGTGTGTGCTCTTTTGAAAGCGGGACGCTCAAATAAGGCTGTGGTCCATCGTGTAATATTAGGCTTCATAGCTTGTTCTATGTTGAGTTGCTTGGCTAAAAAAATAGCATAACTTACGCAGATATCGGCGATAGTGAATCTATCACTGCAGAGAAATTCCCGATCGCCAAGGGAAGACTCCAGCATTTTTAGTCGAGAGACAAACCATCTTCGATAGCCCTCGGCTGCTGCGTCCGCCACCCCTGGCTCTTGTATGGTGTATCGTAAAACTACCGTCTGCGGAAAGGTAAGTGTGGCGTCAGCGTGTGTTAACCAGTTTAAGTACAAATGGTAGTCCGTTTCCTCTGGTCGGATTGCTAAATCTGTTGGACCGTATTTTTCGACTAGATACATGCACATTCCGACTGATTCAGTCATTTTTACGTGCCTGTCCTCTAAGAAAGGTATTGTTCCTAACGGATTAATGTCAAGGTATTCTGGCTTGAGTACACGAGGCGGAAAAGGAAGCATGGTGACATCATATTCCAGATTCATTTCTTCAGCACACCAAATAGGCCTCAATCCCCTCGAATTTTCACAACTGTGGATATTCAAAATTTTTGCCTCAATTTACTCTATATTCTATCTTAAATCATTTTGAAACATCAGATTCTAGAGAAAAATTGAAATAACCTGGTATAAGTGTTCAAAATAGGAAAAGAGGCTCTGGCGAACACTGATAGACTTTTTCTTGTGGCCTAAAGTAGACTCTATAATTGCAAGATGCTGTTTTAAAAATCTGAAGGGGGATGATATGGCAAACTTAGATGGCTATTCCAATTACGATGGTGTTGGCTTAGCGAAACTAGTGGAGAAGGGAGAGGTAACACCCTTAGAGTTGTTAGAAGACGCTCTGTCTGGAATTGAAGCCGTTAATGAGAAGCTAAATGGGGTAACTGCCAGAATCGATGACATGGCTCGTGCCGAGGCTAGTTCTGATCTGCCGCGAGGTCCCTTCACCGGCGTTCCATTTTTTCTTAAAGAACTGGGGATTCAGGCGAAAGGAACGCCCAGCAGAGCTGGGAGTAAATTGGGAGCTAGTGTGGTTGCGTCTGAAGACAGTGAATTGATGAAAAGATTTAGAAATTCGGGCCTGGTAACGGCTGCCATGTGTGCGACTCCTGAATTTGGCTATAACCCTACCACGGAGTCTAAGTTCTATAGTCCTACTCATAATCCTTGGGACCTTTCTCGAACGCCGGGAGGTTCTAGTGGCGGTTCTGCGGCTATGGTTGCTGCCGGAGTGGTACCAATGGGCCATGCCAATGATGGTGGAGGCTCGATAAGAATTCCGGCCTCTTGTTGCGGGCTGGTCGGTTTAAAGCCCACTCGGCAGCGGGTACCCACTGGACCAGGGTTTGGTGACTGGTTAAATGGATACGCTATTGAACTAATTGTAAGTAGAAGTGTCAGAGATACAGCGACAATGTTAGATGCTGTACAAGGGCCTGATATTGGCCCTCCGAATATAATAATGGCACCTGAAAAACCTTATATCCAGCAATGTACTGATAAGCCTAAAAAATTACGGATAGGTTGGACGGGTAAGCCAATTAATGGAGCGAATGTCCACCCTCATGTGCTCGATGGTTTGAATAAGACTGTTTCCAGTCTAGAAAGCCTTGGTCACGAAATGGTAGAAGAGAGTTTCGATATTGATTGGCAATTCTATTTTGAGCAATTGATAGTAATATGGACCTCTTATGTCGCTTGGGGAATTGAAGGCCTGGCAAACAAAGTCGGAACATCTCCCTCCCTTGAAAATTTGGAGAGGGTAACATGGGAAATATATAAGCACGGTAAATCTCTAAGTGCATTTGAGCTACAAACTGCTTTGGCAAACTTTAATTTAATCAGTAGACAAACCGGCGCAATGTTTGAGCGTATCGACCTCCTACTCACTCCGACCATATCTCAACCGCCGCTGAAGCTTGGAACTTTGGACCAAAATGCAGCTGGGGTTGATGCGAGGGAATGGAGTAGGCAAGTCTTTGATTGGATTCCCTTCACGCCACTTTTTAACACCACGGGTCAGCCAGCTATTTCCCTACCTCTTCATTGGTCTCCGGATGGGTTGCCGATAGGAATGCAATTTGCCGCTAAGTTGAATGATGAAGCGACGCTTATTAATCTAGCCGCTCAATTAGAAGAGGCAGTGCCTTGGAAAGATAGGAAGCCTCAAATTTGGTATGAAACTTAAAAGGAATTTGTTTAATGACGTATGAAACAGTAGGCCGAGTACTAGAGATCTGGCGTTATCCCGTAAAGTCCATGAGAGGCGAATCTTTGCAAGTTGCTGATATAGATTCTCTAGGCCTCAACGGAGATAGAGGGTGGGCTGTAAAAGATAATAACTCAGGGGAAATAAAGGGAGCGAAACGCTTTCCCGATTTGATGCAGTGTTCCGCAAAATATTTGTCAGAACCCACCGCCTCTACGGTGCCAGCTGCAGATATATTATTCCCAGACGGCAATACGATTCGAACTGATTCGGAAGGTGTTAGTCGAAAGATTTCCGATTATTTAAAGACTGAAGTTACCCTATTTCCTCGCCTCTCAGAAGCCAACGAGGAACATTATAAAAGGAAGGAAGAGTTGAGTGAGGACATGATTAGGCAGATGCTAGGCTTGGGGAAAGAGGAGCAACTCCCCGACCTGTCCGTTTTTCCTGCAGATAAATTGGAAGAAATTAATGAATTTGCAACACCGAAAGGAACCTATTTCGACGCTTACCCTATCCATCTGCTCACGACTAGCTGGCTGAGAGAACTTAGTAAACATTCGCCTGACTCTTCTTTTGAAAGAGACCGGTTTCGACCCAATATAGTGGTCGAAACTGATAGTTCAGGCCTGGCAGAATTAAACTGGTGCGGTAAAATTTTACATATTGGCGATACAGAATTTGCCTGTGAGATTCCCACCATAAGGTGCAGTATGACTACTCATTCAACTGGTACTTTGCCTCGTGATATAAATGTACTCAGGACCATCGCGAAAAAGACTGGAAGGAATGTTGGTGTTTATGCCAATGTCTTAGAGAAAGGTAAAATTAGCGTTGGGGATGATGTAAAAGTATCTATTAGCTAATTATAAAGCGAAACCTAGTTGGAGCATATTGGGCATTACGTTTCTATTATTTTTTTGAACCGGTAAGGCATTCAATCTATGTCGTTTTTGTTAAATGCAACTGACTATCTGGAGGTGCAACAGAAGTTTTCTATGGAAGAACTCTGGCGCTTGTTTGATGGCGATAGAGAAAATATGAACTTAGCTCACGAGTGTGTTGACAGACACCGTGGGAAAGGTAGGGCGATTACCGTAAAACATGACAATGGCAGGCTTGAGTATGTGGATTTCGATCAGCTAATCCGAGACTCTAGTCAGTTTGCTCATTTTTTACAGGAGCGTAATATTTCAAAAGGGGATAGAGTTGCGTTAGTCCTCGAACCTGGTCGAATTTTCTATGCTTGTCTCTTTGGGGCAATTAAGCGAGGCGCAATAGCGGTTCCCCTTTTTACTTTATTTGGACCAGACGGTTTGGCACTTCGAATAAAAGATTGTGAACCTGCGATTATTGTGGCCCACGAGGTTGATGCTATCCGTGTACAGTATCCCTCTATACCAGTTATAAAAGCCGACGAACATTTCTTTAACTCTCTAGACAAGTATCCATCAGATTTTAAGGTTGCCACGAAATCAAAAGATTTATGTGTGTACCAATATACCTCTGGGACTACTCGAGAGTTGCCGGAGGCGGTCAAGCATTCGCAGAGGTCGGTAGTGACTTTAATGATTGCTGCGCTATTCGGCACAGGATTAAGACCTGGTGACATATACTTTTGTCCATCATCACCCGCGTGGGGGCACGGTCTTTGGCATGGAACAATAGCACCTCTAGCTCTAGGTATTCAGATTGTCGCTTACTCAGGGAAGTTTCAAGCAAAAATGGTGTTGGAAGCGTTACAAGAATTAAAGGTTAATAATTTTGCGGCTGCGGCAACTGTCTACCGCATGTTACGTAGAGAAAGTTTGGAATCAAATTATCATCTTTCGGTTTCAAAGTGCACTTTTACTGGGGAACCTCTGGATGCAAAGACATTTGATTGGGTCACAGATTACTTCGGAGTTTCCCCTTCTAGTATTTACGGCACCACTGAGGTCGGTGTTATTATGGTCGACTATCCTGGAATGAAAGGGCATTTGGTGAAACGCGGAGCCTTAGGTAAGCCTGCGCCAGGAAATGATGTCGCGATATTGGCTGAGTCGGGAGAGGTTGCTCCGGCAAATGAAATAGGTGAAATAGCCGTAAAGCGTAAAGGGGAATGGTTTAGAGTTAAAGATTTCGGTTATTATGATGAGGAGGGTTATTTTTTCCATTCTGGAAGATCGGATGATGTAATCATCTCAGCTGGCTGGACTATGAGTGCTGTCGAGATAGAAAATATCCTTTTAACGCATATATCGGTTGCGGAGGTGGCGGTAATAGGAATTCCCGATGAGACGAGAGGTCAAATTCCAAAGGCTTACGTCGTCATTGAAAAGGGATTTAAAGGTGATGCTGAACTGTTGAAACAATATATGAAAGAAAGACTATCTAAACATGAGTATCCAAGAGATATCACTTTTGTGAAAGACTTACCAAAAACGCCCGCCGGGAAAGTGAATCGAAAAGTTTTGCGAGACGGGATGGTGAGGGATTGAATTAAAATTTCTAACCTATCTATTATTTGTCAGTTAAAAAGGGAGTACCGAGATTAAAAGAGAATTTTCAGCTATTACAGAGTCTGCTTTAGATGAACTTCGTAATCGAATTGGGGTCAAGATAGAGCGTTCGCTAGAGCCTTGGTGTCACGAGGCTACACGAGATAGTATCAGGCACTATGCGCATGGTATCGGTGATGATAATCCGTTATGGTGTGATCCAGATTACGCTAGTGACACTGAGTATGGAGACATAATTGCCCCGCCATCCTTTATTTTTGCTTGTAGTCGAATCATAAGCGGCTACGTTGGTGGCCTTCCCGGGGTTCATGCTATGTTTGCAGGCTGTGATTTTGACTGGTACGCCCCAATTCCGAGAAATTCTGAGATAGTTACAGAGGCATATTTGAAAGATTTAGTGGAGCATGAAACATCTTTTGCGGGACGTTCAGTTCAACAAACATATCACGTAGATTTCTTCGACAATGCTGGAAAAATGTTAGCTAGCGGGGATTCTTGGTGCTTTAGAACTGATCGGGACTTAGCTCGCGAGGCGGGTACTAAATATGATGATTTAAAAGGAAATGAGATAAAAAAGTACTCCGAGGAGGAGCTTGCTGAGCACAACGTACTTTATGAAGAAGAGCGGATTAGAGGGTCACTGCCCCGATACTTTGAGGAGGTGGAGGTGGGACAGTCCCTCCCCAGATTGGCGAAAGGTCCTATGACAGTCACCGGATTCATATGCTATGCGCAGGGTTGGGGCGGTTTATACATCCGTGCCAATAAGTTAGCTTGGCAAATGCAGGCTCGACATCCAGCGACTGGGATAAAGAATAAATATGGAATACCCGATTGCCCCGAACGGGTGCATTGGGAGGAAGAATTTGCTCGCAAGGTCGGGGCCCCAGGCGCTTATGATTACGGGCCAGAGCGTTGCTCTTGGTTGTCTCACTCTATTACTAATTGGATAGGGGACAGTGGTAGGCTTATTCATTTATACTCGGAGATAAGGAGACATAATCCTGTCGGTGATCTCATAGTCATAGAAGGTGAAGTGATTGATAAAAGAAGAGAGAATGGTAAAAATCTCGTTGATTTTGAGTTAGTTGCGAAAAACCAAGATGGCGAACTTTCTGCCAAAGGAAAAGCCACTGCTAGTTTACCCTCCCGTGGCTCTAAATGAAAAATATGTATTGATTGAGAGAAAAAGAAAACAGGCACGTTCTGTTCTTACAGTGAATCATTTCAATCGAATCAAAGGTAATTCTATTAAGTAAAGGAAACATTATGGCGAAACTAATTTATGTTGAATCATCACCTAGAAAAGAAAGATCGCATTCGATTAGGGTAGCGCGAGCCTTCCTGGATGAATATTCAAATAAAAATCCATTGGACACTGTTGAAGTAATAGACCTGTGGAGCAAGGCGCTTCCCCCTTTCAATGAAGATAGGTTGAACGCAAAATATAGTATTATGCATGGGCAAGCGCCGACTCCCGCTGAAGAGGAAGCCTGGAAGGAAATAGAATCTTTATTTGACGAGTTTAATCAAGCGGATAAATATGTGTTTTCTGTGCCTATGTGGAATTTCGGATTTCCCTACACTTTGAAACACTATATCGATTTGATTACCCAACCTGGTTTAGCTTGGTCTCATTCTCCTGAGGAAGGTTTTAAAGGCTTGGTGCAGGGTAAGGTTTTGGCAATTTATGCTGCTGGAGGCAATTATGAAGCTGGTGGTGAGACAGAAGCTTTTGACCTTCAGAAGCCCAGTTTTGAAAGCTGGCTTGGATTTATTGGATTGACGGAAGTTGAGCGGCTGGTGGTTGAACCCACTTTGGCGCCTCCAGAAGATTTGCAGTCCTTAGAGAATAAACTTATCGATGCTGCGAAGCAATTAGCTCAAAGTTTTTAAGGTTTTCTCTATTAGACTTTTTTTTGACTGTTGGCGGAAATGATTTATGGGTCGGCACCCCTGTTTGCGTGAACAACTAAAAACAGAAGAGCAGCAGTAATTAAAGTCATTCCAGCAATTTCAGTGCTATTTGGGTTTTCATTTAAAAGAAAGGCAGAGGTGGAGATAGCAACGACGGGGGTTGCAAGCGTGATGAGACTTGCGGAGCCGGCCTCCAACCTTTCTAGCGCATAAACCCAAAGCAGCCACCCAAGCCCAGTTATTACTATTGCGATAAATGCAAGAACCAAAATAAACCGAGTGGACCAAGTTATCGGGTTTTCATCGACAAACGATACTAATAAAACTAAAGGTATACTCCCAAAAGTCATTTGCCATGCAGTCATAGATATCATATCTATAGGCGCTTTATCTTGAATTTTCTTTACCATAATGACGCTAACAGCCCATACTGCACCTGCAGCCACTCCTAAAACGCCTCCATCGGACGTAAGCGCCGGTTTCCAAGGTTGCAGAATTGCCAGAAGGCCCAAAAAAGCCAGGAAAATAGCTACCCACTGAAGACCTCTGATCTTCTCTGCCAAGAGGAGTCTAGCCAGAATTAGGGTGAAAAAAGGCATGGTGTATACTAAGAAAGCTACTCTACCTGAAGAGCCTTGATCCACCGCACAGGTAGATAAGGTGAACAACAACGAAGTTTGTACAATTCCCAAAATAATTAGCTCTGGAACTCTTGTAGGAAGAAAAGGTCTGCCAGAGAACGCTAGCACGAGTAGCAAAAATAGCGCACTTAAGGACATCCTTAAAGCAGTGAATTTAAATGGCTCAGCGTCTATGAGGCCGATTTTTAGTATGGTCCAGCCGCATCCCCAGAGAATCGTCATGAGGCCCAAAGCAATAAGAGGCTTAACCCGCTCGTTAGGTAGAAAGAACATCTATTAGGCTTAGCTAAATCTTCGTTTCCGACACGATAAAGTCTATTTTAGACCATGATAGATTAAGGTCATCCGCGCTTCCATTGACCTCTAATTTAAAATTACCTAGGTCTAGGTCGTCTCTTTTTCTTCTGAGCAGGCCAGTAATTGATTGTGCTGCCTCATAAGGCTCTAACATTCTGGGTTGCCAACGTCCATATACTTTCTCGTTTCCTGCATACTCTTCCGTCATGCCAGTCCTAATAAAGGGTAACATTAAACAAGATGACGCTACCATATTACTGTCTTTACCTAAATTAACTTTCAATATTTCGGGTAGTTTAAGAACAGCCCAATTAGCTAGAGCGTAGCCTGGTACTGCGCGACCCGGTTCGATAGCCTGCATGGAGCTGATATAAATCAAATGTAGTGGTTGTTTATGATAAACGGCTTCCCCCGCCCAGAGATGAGTCATGTACATGAAGC
>MDTG01049346.1_pt1 | contig 10035 bp, 8 predicted proteins | sample 811421 | NCBI WGS metagenome assembly MDTG01 (sample SAMN05326645, study PRJNA326480) | marine metagenome | isolation source: seawater | place: Pacific Ocean: South East | collected 2011 | reverse complement strand
GATAAAATATTAATAGTTCTTATTCCAAAAATTAATATAAATTTAAAATTAATTGATAAAATAGATAAAAGTAGTATAATTCTTTTTGGCGTAAGATCAATAGTTATATAATTTTTTAATTTTATAATTATGAGAGAATTAATGAAGGCTAATAAAATAGATATTTTGATGATCTCGCATTTATCAATAACTATTGTATTATAATATCTTAAATTACCTACTATAACTGGTATAATTCCCCATAATAAATGGTTTCCTTGTATTTCTACAAAATTGAATAAAACATTATTTAAATCATAGTTATTTTCTTGTATAAAAAAATATACAAGAGTGTGGATCATAATTATCTTGTAAAACACTGAATAAATACTGTTAAAGTTGTGATTATAACTGAATTCTGAATCTTTTTCTACCTTATTAAGATCGGAGAAAGTAGAAATTGTTATTTGTGAATTGCTGACAACGTTACTATTAAGACCATTTTTTATACCTACACCAACGGTAGCACATTTTAACATAGGTATATCATTATTTCCGTCGCCTATAGCAATTACATTGATTTTATTCATTTCAAATAAATTACTAACAAATTGTTTATCTTTGGGAATCATAGCAAAACCTACAAAATTTTTACAATTAAGAAGCAATGTAGTAAATTTTTCTATGTAAGCTTCATTTTTGATACATTTAGCAATGTCTAACGAATTAAAAACAAAAGTTGTATTAGGTAAATCTTCATATTTTTTACTATTACAGCTTATAGTTTTATTAAGAATACCTATACTTTTTGATATATTCATGGCTGTTTCATATCTATCACCTGTGCACATACTTATACGCTTTTTACTATAAAATTGAAGAGATGATATTGTTTCTCTAATTTTATCTTGAAGATCATCTTGTATTCCAAGAATTGTCAAAAAAGTATAGTCTCCTGATTCTTCATATTCTGTAGGACAGATATTACTTCTATAGTTAATTTCTTTATACGCAATTGCAAGTGTTCTTAAATGTGGATAAATTTTATTGTAAATTTCACTTTCTTTTGTAAAATCGTCAGATTCATCATTAATTATATTCTTAATAGAATTCAGAGATCCTTTTGTTACTATAAAATATCTATCTTCATATTTGTAAATAACTGAAGACATTTTTCTGCTGCAATCGAACTGTAATTTATCCATTTCTATTATTTCTACTTCTATACTAGTGAATTTATTTTTAATGAAAACTATATTTTTGTTTTGTTCGACTATAGTTCCAAAGGAAATTAATTTATCTGAAATTACTCTATCCTCTTCTGTAGCGTATAAACTATTTTTTTTATAATGAAGACTAAGAACAATTTTGGATATTAAATCAAAAGGTAAAATTATCTCATTTTTTAAACTATTAATGACTTCCTGATCATAAGAAATATGTGTAAGTGCTAATTTATTTTTGGTTATAGTTCCTGTTTTATCACATATTACTGTTTTAATATCTACAAAGTTGTCTATTGAAGCGGGATTAACATATTCTACTTTTTGGTTAGAATATAAGTAACACTGGATTCCTCTATTCATCATTACAATTATCTTAGCAGAAAATGGAACTACTCCATTTAATAAAATCCAACTTTGAACAAAGGTTTTAATCATATTAAAAATATTAAAATTAGTATTTTTTTGAAATGTAATACTTAATGTGAATAATGCAAGTAGTGTAATAAAGTATCGAGTTAAACTTTGTGTAATGTAGTTATCAATAAAATTCTGTTTAAATAATTTTTCATTTTTATTAGAAGTGTAAGATCTTATACTTTTTCCCACTTGTGTAACAATTAACGTAATAATACCTCCTTTGTTAATACTTCCTCCTGGTATGAAATGATTATTATTTAAATCTATTCTATCTTCATTAATAGAACATTTAGCATCAAATCGTTTGATTGAATTTGAAAAGTTTTTAATTTCATAAATATTTATATTAAGTGTGAGATTATATTCATAGCTATTAAGTATAGTATCTTTACAAAGAATATCACTTTCACCATTAAGATTTGATAAGCTAATTTCACCATATTCATTTCCATCCACATTTACAAGAACTGTATCAACTGGAACAATTTCATCTGTATTAATAAGAATTACATCTCCTATTTTAAGATCTTTTAGACAAATTGATTCGATATTATCGTCTTTAATAACTTTTACATATTGATAGTAGTTATATCTATAAGTTTTATATAGGTCTGTAAAATATGTTACACATAGATTTATAACTTCTAAAAAATAACATAATAATAGTGGAATCATTGTTGAGAAAGGTCCACTAGGACTCCAATATGTTGGAAGAATACCTATTTTTTCATAAGTAATTAGTTGAAACATAGCAAGAGCAAGGAAATAAATGTTTTCTGTTGATTCAAAAAAATATTTGGAAATAGAGATTCTTGGTATTTCGCAAAAATTAAACTTGTTGTAAGATACATAGTTGTTAAAAGGTGATATTGAATCTACCTTAATGTTCAAAAAACTCATAGAATATAATATTGTATAGTTTTTAAATTATGATAAAAGTCTAAAAATATTATTAGTGAATATATATATGAATATTGGTTTACAATTAGGAAGCGCCGCCATGTCAGCTTTACTAGGAAGACAAATATTATCACAAGCTATTACTGATGCTTCTGCTTCAATATATTCTTCTGTAGGTGAGGTTTTTCATCATACTGGATCAATAGATAAAGTATTATGTGAACTAGACATAAATAATAAAGTGAAAACAATTGAGTTGCTATGCAATCAATTACCTAAAGGTGTTAAAGAAAATTCAGATGAATGTGCGATTAATTTTTGTTTAGAGAATTTACATGATATGGTTATTAGGATTAGAGAAGATCTAAAACAGATTAAATCTAAAATAGATTATCATAATTCAAAATGGTTTGTTTCATGGCGATCTTTAGATGCAAGACAAGAGTTATCTAACCTAAGATTACATACAAAGTTATTGGAAGAAAGATATGATTTATTTGTTAAGACGCAAACAATTTCTAATATGTTTGAAACTTAATGCGATAATTAAATTATTTTAATATGTTAGATTATTAAAATAATGGAAACATTAGTAGACAAAATAAAAGAATCTGATATATGGAAAAAAATTCATTCAGACTCACCAGTAAATGAAATTATTCCTTATCTTAAAAAGGAGACTCTAGATTACACATCACTAGAAAATTTTTTAGATTACTTAACAGAGAATTTTGGAATAGATAAAAATATTCTTAGACCTAAATTTTTAGTTAGTATTTTTATGGTAAGTAAATTTCCAACTGATATTGTTGGTGAAAAACTCGAAGAAAAAGAACAAAATATTATTGATAAAGCAACTGAAATTTATAGGAAATTTATTGATAATGATATGAATAATATTAATAAAAAGCTCGTTACATTTAAAATTGTGTTTGATGAGTGGAAAAAACAAGATAAATATAGTCAAATGAATGTGTTATGTGAGATGTATTATAAATATACTGATAGTCTTAAGGAATATGAAGATGATGATAATATTACAGATGAAGAAATTATAGAAATGCATAGTAATATTACTGATACAATGGATGATGATGCCAAAGGAGAGTTTATAGTTAAAATAAGGGAAAAAGCAAATCATGAGAAGATTTCTGTTATCCAGGAGATCAACAGTATGCGTAACAAAATTCTACATAGTTTAAAAAGACTTTCTCCACAATATATGGCTTATCTTAAAAATTATAAAATGAAAAATGTTGAGTATGATGAAACTGTTTATAAACATGTTTATCGTAAAATGAAACAAGTATATTGGGATAATGTTAAAAGAGACATATTCGAAACCAAAAATACGGAGATTTATCAACATATTATTAACGATTATCTTGAATTATTAGAAGATATCAAAATTACTGGGCTTGATACTTCAATATTAGAATCTTACAAAGAATATGATATTAGTGAAGATAATTTACTCGACGCATGTGTAAGTTTATGCAAGTTAATTATAAAGTGCAATATGCAGATTGATAGTGAAAATTACGATGAGGTTTATGAAATGTTAATAAAAAAATTAGATACTACTCCAGAGTTTATTTCAGATATATTTAAATTATGTTTTAATAGATTAGAAACCATAAAAGATATCAAAATCACTATTCAAAAAAAAAAGTCAATGGATGAATAAAATATGTATATAAAGTAAGATGATAATTAACTTTATATTATTTGCGATAATTGTATTAATAGTAATTATATCAAGAATTAATAATGTTCCTAAAGAGCATTTTAAAGGATGTATTTATAATGCTATTAAACCTTCATGTAATAAGAAATACATATTCAAAGAGATTGAAAAGCTTGAAGACAAAATAAGTAGATTAAGCTATATAATTAAATCTCGTAGTATGGATAAGGCTAAAGTAAACCAGATGTTTAACTGGTATCAAAATAAACAAAAGCGTGAAACTCAATTTAAGCGTGCTGGACAAAAGAATGTCGAAAATCAAATAGCAGCATTTGCCGAAGAAACTGAATCAAGAATGAAAAAAGATAAACAAAAAGGAGATAAGATTCATAAGAAAGCTTTTTCAAGAGAAAAAAGAATGCTAGATAAGGCTTATAAGCCATTAAAAATTTAATATTATGACTAAAATAATATCACTATAAATATTAATATGTATAGAATTATTATTATATTTTTTATTATTCTTTTGTTGCAATTACATGTAGTTAAATCTAAACAAACATTAGAATTTTTCAAAAAAGTATGTAAAAAGCCGCAATCATGTGATCCTAAATTTGTATCAGATACACTTAATGATATGCACAAGCGTATTGATAAACTAGGTATAAGAGTAAAAACAGATATATTAGGATTAAGATCTAATGCCAGAATACCAGCAGCTGGAACACCCACCAAAAATGAAAAAGAAATAGCAAAAATGATGGATTGGTATGATATAAAAACAGGCAACGCAAAGAGAGGATCTTTATATCTCAATAAAGACGGAAGTGCCAAATCACCAGCACAGATTAGGAAAGAACAGAAGAAATTAAGAATTCTTCAAAGAAAAACAGCATTACGTATGAGAAAGGCTAGAATTGCAAATAAAAAGGCAGCCAAAAAACCACAAACTCCTTCAGAAAAAGTTGCTAATAGGCTAGTTACTCAAACTATTAATTCACGCTTGAAAGATGCTGCTTATAGTGATTTATTAAATGAATATGTTGATTTAGCATCGGGAAATGTAATAAAAGATGATGAAGAGCTAAATGATAAAATGAAAGAAATAATGGAAGAAGAATACAATGATAAAGAAAGAGCTAAGTTTAAGAGTTTATTTGGAATAGTAGGATTATCAGGAGAAGATCTTGATGATGAAATTAAGAATAAAAAGACAGAACCTATTCTTAATTTAGCCAAAGCAAGAGCAAGGAATCTCGCTGTGTCAATGCGTTATAGTAAATCACAACTTAAAATGTTTATAACCACTATGAAGAAAAAAGAAGTAGAATCTGCTAAAAAAGAACATGGTAATGTAGATGATTTGTAAATATTTTTAGTTAAAATTAATTAAAAATTATTTAAAGATAAAATGATTAAAAATAATCATATGAGTAAAAATATTGCTATCGGAATTGATTTGGGCACAACCTATAGTTGTGTCGGTGTATATAAAAACGGAGGTGTAGAAATCATTGCCAATGACCAGGGCAATCGAACTACTCCATCTTATGTAAGTTTTGCCGACAATGAAAGATTGATTGGTGATGCGGCAAAAAGTCAAGTTAATAGTAATCCAACCAATACAGTGTTTGATGCTAAAAGACTTATTGGTCGGAAATTTTCTGATTCAACAGTTCAGAATGATCTTAAACATTTTCCTTTTAAAGTTGTTGATCAAAGAGAAAAGCCTGTGATCCAAGTTGATCATCAAGGTGAAACAAAAACCTTTCAACCAGAGGAAATTTCAGCAATGGTTCTCGGTCATATGAAACAGATTGCTGAAGGATATATTGGCGACAAAGTTACTGATGCTGTAATTACTGTCCCTGCTTACTTTAATGATTCTCAGAGACAAGCAACAAAAGATGCAGGTAAAATTGCTGGGTTGAATGTATTGCGAATTATTAACGAACCTACCGCAGCAGCGATTGCTTATGGTATTGATATTAAAAATGGAGAGAAGAATGTTTTGATTTTTGATATGGGCGGAGGAACATTTGATGTATCGGTATTGAGTATTGAAGATGGCGTCTTTGAAGTTAAAGCCACAGCGGGTGATACACATTTGGGAGGAGAAGATTTTGATACTCTTCTTGTAGAACATTTCTGCACAGAGTTTAAGAGAAAACATAGACAAGATATTAGATCTAATAAGAGAGCCATGCGAAGACTTAGAACAGCTTGTGAGCGCGCTAAAAGAACACTTTCATCTTCTACAAGTGCTAAAGTTGAGATCGATTCACTATATGAAGGAATTGATTACAGTTCTACTATTACTAGAGCTAAATTTGAGAGCATCTGTTCTCATATTTTTTCAAAGTGCCTTGACCCAGTTGAAAAAGTTCTCAGAGATTCAGGATTGTCAAAAGGACAGATTCATGAAGTTGTAATGGTTGGAGGTTCAACAAGAATTCCCAAAGTTCAGAAACTTATTTCAGGATTTTTCAATGATAAAGATCTTTGTAAAAGCATTAATCCTGATGAAGCTGTAGCATACGGTGCTGCTGTTCAGGCATCTATTTTGAGTGGTAATACAGATGAAAAATTAGATGAGCTATTGCTTCTTGATGTTACTCCATTGAGTTTAGGTCTTGAAACTGCTGGAGGAGTTATGACAAAATTGATCCCGAGAAATACTACTGTTCCATCTAAAAAATCGCAAACATTTTCAACTTATGCAGATAACCAGCCTGGTGTATCTATTCAAGTATTTGAGGGTGAAAGAACTCTAACCAAAGATAATAATAAATTAGGTGATTTTCAACTTGATGGAATCCCTCCAGCACCAAGAGGAACTCCTCAGATTGAAGTAACATTTGATATTGATTCGAATGGTATTCTTAGTGTAACTGCTATGGATAAATCAACGAACAAATCTAATAATATTACGATTACAAATGATAAAGGAAGACTTTCAAAAGAGCAGATCGAAGAAATGGTTGAAAAGGCAGAGCAATACAAAGAAGAAGATGAAAAAGTTAAGGCAAGAATTGAAGAAAAGAATGGTCTTGAAGGTTATCTTTATAATGTTAAAAATAGCATTACAGAAGAACAAGTAGCAAGTAAATTAGGTGATAAGAAAGAAAGCTTGGAAAAACTAATTGATGAAGGACTTTCATGGTTAGATGATAATTATGATGCTGATATTGACACTCTTAAAGATAAACGTAAAGAGATTGAAGATACTGTAAACCCTATTATGGCTTCTCTTCATCAAGGAGAAGGAGGTATGCCAGGTGGTATGCCAGGAGGTATGCCAGGAGGTATGCCAGGAGGTATGCCTGGTGGAATGCCTGGTGAGGCAGAAGGAGATGGTCCAAAAATTGAAGAAGTAGATTAATACTAATTAATTATAAAATATTTTTTTACAATTAATTTATTAAGATTGATCAGAATTATTAGGTGTAATTATCCTGTTAGGATACCTATATAGTTCATATATGTGATGATAAAGCATTGAACATAAAAGACATTGTGTATCATAATATTCAGTTCTATGTCTAATTAATTTATTGGAATTCCAAGGAGATTCATAGTGCCAAAATATATTAAGTGCTATTCCTAATATAGTAACATGAAGCATATATAATTTTACTGTTTTAAGACCAATAAGTAATGATGGAATATACCAAAGCATATATTCAAGACTTGAGGGCATACCAGTTACATCACCATTATATACATTAAGAACTATCATCAATGTTGAAAAGAATGGTAAAAATAAAGAGTATTTATAATACATTAATTATTATAGATAATCTAACTTTAACATATTTTTATTTATAGAAAATTTATTATATTTATTATAATGGAAGTTATTGCTTACCCAGAAGTATTTATTAATAATACTAATAATGTAGATATAAGTGATAGCAAATATGCTATTCTTAATTCTGATATATTAGAAAAATATCAAGAAGAATTACTAAGTAATAAGAATGGTTGTATTTTTAAGATAACTAATGACGATTCAGATAGTTTTATTTGTGTAGAAGATTATGTGGCATGCAAGGAATTTACAGCACCAACAGGCATAATATATTTACCTAATGATATTTATGAAAATTTATTATTATCACCTGATAGTAATAAAAAAGTTAAAATAGAACTATTTATGCCTCCCCAAGCTACAAAAATTAAATTAAGAATTACAGATGATGAAATATTTAAAATAGATCTTAAAGAAGAACTAGAAAGTGTAATTTCACAGAATTATAAGTTTTTGAAGGTTGATGATATTATTTCAGTAGGTAATTCTTATGTTATTGTAAGCGAACTGGAACCATATTATATCTGTATGGTAAATGACACTGACCTTAATGTGGATTTTGAATATCCCCATAAATCACTCATGGAAACCAGACAGAATAACCTAAAGCATGAAGATATGCTCAATAATACATTATCTCAAACAAGTGAAAGAGTTAACATAGATATTAATAGTATTGAAGAAAGCAATAGTGATGATGAAGAAGAGATAGTAACACCACTATCTTTAACACAATTAAGAGAAAAACGTTTAGCATTTTTTAATAAATAAAAATAGATTATCTTCCTATATAATAAGTAATGGCTAGCAATGCTGAAACTATCGCGAATCTTAAAAATTCAATAGTTAGTTTAAAAGATAATCCTAATGCTAAAAAAGCTATGAGTAAATTTGAAGAACAACGTGCTAAACTTGCTAATTTTATTCAAAAATATAAAATGCAGGTAATTATTTTAGTTGTTTTTGTAATAATTGTTTCTATATATGTGTTTGTTTTTTACAAAAGAGTCGACAGATATTTAGGAAGAATGGATGTATATGATACAACAAAAATCGTTGCTCTTCAATACAATAGAAAAGTTATGAATGGTAACTTTAAATTGTGTGATTTCTGGGTGGCTTCTTCATATAAATCATACCTACCCTGCACTAATTATTATGATTATGCAAGTTGTGAAGCTATAAAAAAGGTAATTAAATCTGGAGCTAGATATCTAGACCTAGATGTTTACAATAAAGATTTTTCTACCTGCACAGTTCCTATAGTATGTAATGGAGAACAAGTAGGAAATCACCATTATACAACTACAATAACATTTGACGAAGCCTGTGAAACAATTGCTAAACATGCTTTTTCAGGTGGTTTTATAAGTAATCCAGGCGATCCTTTGTTTATTAATGTTAATTTTAAAACTTGGTATAATAAAGACACAATTGATAAATGCGCTACTATTATTAAAACTCACTTTCAACATAGACTATTATCTAGTCAATTTTCTTATCAAGGGAGATTTACTAGCACTAATCTTGCTACAACTCCAATTAAAAAATTATTAGGAAAAGTTATTATTATTTCTAGTGGAGATATTAAAGATACTCTTATGGAAGAAATATGTAATTTACACGGTGATTATAATTCCAATCTAAGAGATCTCAACCACATGCAGGTAAGGGAAAGCTATGATCCTAATGAACTAAAAGAATATAATAAAAGAAATTTAACAAGGGTTATTCCTTTGTTTAAAAAGAGAGATAAAGAAAATTTTAATTTCTTTACACCATATTATCTAGGATGTCAGTTTATTTGTATGAATTATACTGAACCCAGTGATTTTATGAAAGCTTATGTAAAAAGATTTGGAAAATGTAGTCTTACTTTGAAACCTTATAAATTAAGATACAAACCATTGCTTATCAAAGCACCACTTAAACAAAGTAAAAAGGTTTCATTCGCACCTAAAAAGGTTACAACACCATTCTACAGTATTACATATTAATTTTGTTATAAATTATCT
>MDTG01034685.1_pt1 | contig 10035 bp, 9 predicted proteins | sample 811421 | NCBI WGS metagenome assembly MDTG01 (sample SAMN05326645, study PRJNA326480) | marine metagenome | isolation source: seawater | place: Pacific Ocean: South East | collected 2011 | reverse complement strand
TGCTTGCCTCTATTTCAGCTGGTTCTTCTTCATTTAGGTCTCTTAATTTTAAGATTTCTGGTCTTCTAAAAATTGCATTATCATCAAAATTCATTTTTGCATCAAGGCAGATAATTTTTCCCTTCTTTGTTATAACAAGAGGATTAATCTCTATTAGGCTCGCATCTTTTTCTATGAGTATCTTGTATAAGGATTTTACTAGTAGCGCTGCAGTTTTTTTTTGCTTAGTATCGAAATTAAATATTGAGATAATTTTATTAATTTCATCATTATTAGGGCCTTCGTCTTTAAAATCTATTTTATTTGTAATTATTTTGTCAGGATTTTCTTTAGCAACTTTTTCCACATCCATTCCACCCTCTGTACTACTAATGAATGCTATTTTAGATGAGCTTCTATCAACCAGACAAGATAGATAGAACTCCTTTGATATTTCGGACGCCTCTTCAATATACAGTCTTTTTACCTCTTTGCCCTCTGGTCCAGTTTGATGAGTGACTAAGATTTTTCCCATCATTTTTTTTGCCTCAGGTACTAAATTCGAACGATCACTAATAATTTTTACTCCTCCGGCCTTTCCTCTTCCCCCAGCATGAATTTGTGCCTTTAGAACTAATGTTTGACTTTTTAATTTTGAGACTTTTTCTTTAATTTCATTAATCGAAAAAATTACTTCGCCTTTTGAAACAGGTGCTCCAAATTCTTTTAAAATTTCTTTAGCTTGGTACTCATGTATATTCATATCTATTTTTTACAATTTACTATTTCATGAACAGAAAATCTTGTTTTTATCAGCGTTTTACTTTCAAAACAAAGATCGGTAAAGTAGTTTCTAATTTTATCAAATAAAATCTCATTTTCTTGACCTAAAAGGTAAATTACTTTTACATTATTAGATTTAATATTCTTTCTAACCAGAGACTTATAAACATTAAAATACTTATGATTTTCTGTTGGATGAGTATTGTTATCCCATAGATACCAACGATTTAAAATATTCAAATTTTTATCTAGAACCGTTGATATGAATTGGTAATGAGTGATTAAAGTCTTTTCTCTATCATCGTTGTTAATAACTTCAATAGCTTGTGATAATACTTTGATTTCATTTTTTGGTTCATCTGATTTGGTGATCCATTGTAAATTATTAAGATTTTGATGGATTATTTTTGCATCTAAGGCTTTTGATTTATCAATATTTTCTAAATCATGAAATTTTCTATCTAGATTGTACCTAAAATGAAATTTAGTAGTTGCAAATAAAGTAATTAAAATGATTAAAACAATGTATTTAAAATTATAGTTTAGCTCTTTTATATTCAAATGGAGTAATGCTGCTATAAAAGGTATTAAGCTAAATATATAAATTTGATTAGCAGTTATAAGTTGATTAAAAAGAAAAGCCAAAACTGAGAGGATCACAGTTAAATTAAAAATATTTAATATTCCTCTATTTTTTTTAAGATGAAGAATCGAAATAATTATTAGTGGAATAAAAAAAATATGTATAAATTTGAAATCTCCAATTAATCTTTTAATATTTATTTGATCAAGAAAACTTACGTAGGCGGTTTCGCTGCTTGATAATCTACCTTCACCTATTGTAAGCGGGAATAAAATATATTGATACAAAAAGTTTATAAAAGGGGTTTGAGTAATAACCATAAAAATTATAAACAGAAATAAAGCAAAAAAACATCCTAATAAAAAAAAATTTAAATTTTTATAATCCCTTGTTTTTAAAAAATAGTAAATAATAATAAAAAAAAATATAGGAAGAATATAGGCTGATGGAGTTTGCATTGAAAGAAATGAGAGTATGCATACAAATGGCAAAGAAAACCAAACAATCTTATTTCGATTTTTTATTGCTAAAATAAGTATCATTATTGAGATTAATGAAAAAATATAAGCGTGAATATAAGCAAAGGGGGTTCCAGAAACAGGGTAACATAAAGTTGCAAATGAAATGCAGTAAAAAATAATATATTTTTTTTGTATATTAAAATTTTTTAAGAATATGTATAGCGAAGATACTGCTAAAATATTCATAAAAGAAGAATGAAAAAGGTAACTGTTCCAATTATTACCAAATACTTGTAGAAAGAAAGCTCCCATATAATCAACTAATAAACCTGTAAAAATCCAAAAATCTCTAATAGGTAATTTTCCGTTTAAAATGCTATGACCAGTATCTAAAAAGCCGAATGAGTCTATTGGGATAACGCCAATATTACCGCTAATCCAAGTTACATAAAAGGCGTAACTTGCAATTAGTAATATGGTTAAAGTTTCTCTAATTGTATCTTTTTTTAAAAACATGTTTTGAAAAGGTTGACATTATTATAAACTTATTATCAATTTTTTTTAATTTATGTAATTGTAAAGATGATAAAATTATTTAATAAAGTTCAGTTTTCTAATGAAGAAAATCGAATGAAATCGATAGCTAATACCAAAATTGCTAGAGAATTGTATTATTCATCTAAATCAAAGAATGTAAGATTTCTTTTAGATAAGAGGTTTTCTTGGATGAATAATTTCATTAATGAGAATGATATAGGAATAGAAGTAGGCTCAGGCGCTGGTTTTTCAAAGGATTTTATAAAAAGTAAAAATTTTAAGTTAACAGATTTAGGTAATGATGATCATTTGGATTTCAAAAACATTGATGCACAAAATACTGGCTTTGATAATGAAAGCTTCAATTATGTGATTGCTTCAAATATGATTCATCATATTCCTTTTCCAATAAAATTTTTTCAAGAAATGAATAGAATTTTAAAAAAAGATGGTAAACTAATTATATTTGAGTCTTACTGTTCAGTTGTTTTTCAACTAGCAACCATCATAATGAAGCATGAGGGGTTTGATTTTACTTTGGATGTTTGGGACGAAAAAAATCCAAAAAGTGATGAAAAAAATGCGTGGCATGGAAATATTGCGGTTCCCCATTTGATTTTTGATGATAAAAAAAATTTTGAAAAAAATCTTGGAAAATATTTTAAAATAAATTATGAAAAACTTACAGAGTGTTTAATTTTTTTGAATTCAGGAGGAGTAACGTCTAAAACAAAATGTATACCGATGAATAGTTTTTTTTTAAATATTCTTAACATAATTGACAAATTTTTAGTAAAGGTTTTTCCCAGTATTTTTTGTATGGGCAGAAGAATCGTTTTAATAAAAAATTAGTTATAAATTTGGATCAATTTTTTTTGCAGCTTCAAATAAATCTTTTACGCTTTCTACTGAACTTCTAAAGTTATTTTTTTCTTCATCCGATAGCTCTAATTCAATTACTTTCTCTACACCTTTTGAACCAATTATAACTGGAACTCCAGCATATAAATCTTTTGTACCGTATTCTCCATCTAAATAAGCTGCGCAAGGCAGCTGTTTTTTTAAATCTTTTAAGTAGCATTCCGCCATTTCGACTCCAGAGGCTGCTGGTGCATAAAATGCAGATCCTTTTTCCAGATATTTCACAATCTCAGCTCCCCCTTTTTTTGTTCTCATTACAATTTCATCTAGTTTTTCTTTTTTAATAATTCCTTGTTTGACTAAATCAGTAATCTTTGTTCCATTTATTTCTGTGAGTCCTAACATTGCAACCATACTATCTCCATGACCTCCAAGAACAAAAGATTTTATTTTATTTACTGGTACATTCAATTCTTGAGATAAAAAGTAAATAAATCGAGATGAGTCCAAAATACCGGCCATTCCAACAACTTTATTTTTTGGTAATCCTGAATATCTTTGAAGGGCCATAACAATTACATCTAACGGATTTGTAATGCATATAACGAAAGCATTTGGAGAGGTTTTTTTTATACCTTCAGCAACTTGTTTAATAATTTTTAGATTAATTTCTAATAAATCATCTCTAGTCATACCAGGTTTTCTAGGAACGCCAGCGGTAATTATAATAACATCCGAGTTTTTTGTGTCCTCATATTTGTTTGTTCCTGAAAGATTTACATTGAAACCATTTACTGGAGATGACTGAGCAATGTCTAATGCTTTTCCTTTTGCAAGACCTGCAGCAACATCAAATAGGACAATATCTCCAAGTTCTTTTAAAGCTATAAGATGAGCTAAGGTTCCTCCTATTTGTCCAGCTCCAATTAAAGTAATTTTTTTTCTCATAATTTATTTCATAGTTGGCATAATAAATTCTGGATCAGATCTTAATCCTGAAGGCCATCTTGATGTAATTGTTTTAAGTTTGGTATAAAATCTAACTCCCTCAGGACCGTGCATATGTTGATCGCCAAACAGCGATCTTTTCCAACCACCAAAGCTATGAAAGGCCATAGGCACAGGAATTGGAATATTTATTCCTACCATACCTATTTTTGCTTTGCTTGAAAAAGTTCTTCCAGAGTCTCCGTCCCTAGTAAATATACTTACTCCATTTCCAAATTCATGATCATTTACTAATTGTAAAGCTTCATTGAAATCTTTTGCTCTCACAACTGATAAAACAGGACCAAATATTTCCTCTTTATATATTCTCATATTCTTTGTAACTTTATCAAACAGACAACCACCAATAAAAAAACCATTTTCATATCCTTGTATTTTGAAATTTCTTCCATCTACTACTAGTTTGGCTCCCTCTTTTTCGCCGATATCAACATAACCTTTTACTTTTTCTAAATGATCTTTAGTAACAAGAGGGCCCATTTCAGATTGTTTATCCATTCCAGGACCAACTTTTAATGACTCTACTTTTTTTGCTAATTCTTTCACAAGTTTGTCTCCAATGCCTCCAACTGCGACAGCTACAGATTGTGCCATGCATCTTTCGCCAGCAGAGCCGTAGGCTGCACCCATTAAACCGTTGACTGCTTGATCTAAATCACAATCTGGCATTACAACACAATGATTTTTAGCTCCTCCTAATGCTTGAACTCTCTTTTCATTTTTTGCACAAGTTTCATATATATACTTTGCTATTGGGGTCGAACCAACGAAACTTACTGCAGCAACATTGTTATTATTTATTAATGCATCCACTGCCTCTTTATCACCATTGACAACATTGAAAACTCCATCAGGTAAACCTGCATCTTTTAATAATTCGGCTAAACGTATAGAACATGAAGGATCTTTTTCAGAGGGCTTCAGGACAAATGTATTTCCACATGCAATTGCCATTGGAAACATCCACATAGGTACCATGGCTGGAAAATTAAAAGGAGTTATACCTGCGCACACACCAAGCGGTTGTCTTATAGACCAGCTATCAACATTTGATCCAACATTTTCAGTAAATTCACCTTTTAACATTTGAGGTATTCCACAAGCATATTCTACAACTTCTAATCCTCTCGTTAATGATCCTTTTGCATCCTCATAAACTTTACCGTGTTCTGATACAATAATTTTTGTTAATTCATCTGAATTTTTTTCAATCAATTCTTTAAACTTAAACATTACTCTTGCTCTTTGTAGTGGAGGTGTGTTTGACCATGATTCAAATACTTTTTTTGCATTATCAATGGCTTTATTAACATCCTCAGTTGACGCTAATTTTACCTCAGCACTTTGCTCTCCAGTGGCAGGGTTATAAATTTTTCCTGTTCTTCTAGATTTACCTGGATAGGTTTTGCCTCCAACAAAATGTTGAATTGTTTTCATGATGTAATTGAATAAATAAGCTTTTAACTTGTTGCAAGCATTTTTTTAATAGAACCTATGGCTTTTGCGGGATTAAGGCCCTTAGGACAAGAATTCGTGCAATTCATAATGGTATGACATCTATACAATTTTAATTCATCAGCTACTTTTTTTAATCTTTCTTTCTTGTCACCATCTCTACTATCATTTATCCAACGGTAAGCTTGTAACAACACTGCGGGACCCAAATACTTTTCTCCATTCCACCAATAACTTGGGCATGAAGTCGAGCAACATGCACACAAAATACATTCGTAGTAGCCATCCAATTTTTCCCTATCTTTTTGAGATTGGTTTAATTCGATTTTTTCTTCACCGGTTTGGTCTACCTTAAGCCAAGGTTGAATGGACTCGTATTGTTTATATAAAGTAGTTAAGTCTCCAATTAAATCTTTCACAACCTTCAGATGGGGTAATGGATAAATATTTAGATCTCCTTTAATGTCTGTATGAGATTTAATACAAGCAAGTCCATTAATGCCATCAATATTCATTGCGCAAGATCCACAAACACCATGAGCACAAGATCTTCTAAAAGTCAGAGATGGATCTATTTCATTTTTAATTTTGAATAAAATATCCAATACTTTTGGCCCACAATTATCCATGTCTACTTCAAATGTATCTATTCTTGGATTTTTTCCTGTAGATGGGTCCCACCTATAAACATTAATTTTTCTTAAGTTTTTTGAATTAGTATTATCTTTAAAGTATTTTCCTTGCTTTATTTTTGAATTTTGCGGCAGGTTAAATCGTGCCATCCTTAATAGACTCTCTCCTTAGGAGGAAAATATTGAACGTCATTAGTAAGCGTTCTAGAGTGGACGTCTCTGTATTTTATTTCAACTTTGTTCCCTTTCTGCCAGGCTAAAGTATGTTTCATAAATTTTTTATCGTCTCTTTTAGTATAGTCCTCTCTAGCGTGCGCTCCTCTACTCTCTTTTCTATTATACGCAGAATCCATAGTCGTCAGTGCTTGGCTTATCAGATTATCAAATTCTAAAGTCTCAACTAGATCAGTGTTGAATAATAATGACTTATCTTTTACAGAAATATCATTCATACCTTCGTAAGGTTTTCTAATTTGTTCAACTCCTTCTTTTAGCGTTTTTTCAGTTCTGAATACAGCGCATTTTGACTGCATTGTTTTTTGCATTTTCACTCTTAACTCAGAAGTTTTGGTAGAGCCATTAGAATTCCTAATTTTATCAAATCTTTCTAAACATTTATCTGTCTCTAGTTTAGAAACTTCTTCGTGTGGATTTCCTGGTCTAACAAGTTCAGCAGCTCTTTTAGCTGCAGCCCTCCCAAATACAACCAAGTCAATTAATGAGTTTGAGCCTAATCTATTTGCACCATGAACTGAAACACATGCTGCTTCACCTATAGCCATCAGACCAGGGACAGTTTTTTCAGATCCATTTAACGTTAATACTTCAGCTTTATAATTAGTAGGAATACCACCCATATTATAATGAACTGTTGGCACCACTGGAATTGGTTCTTTACTTACGTCAACGTTTGCAAAAGTTTTAGCTGCTTCAGATATACCTGGAAGTCTTTCATCAATCACCTTTTTATCAATATGATCTAAGTGAAGATTAATGTGATCTTTATTTTTTCCAGCTCCTCTTCCCTCATTAATTTCCATTTCCATAGATCTACTTACAACATCTCGAGAAGCCAAATCTTTAGCATTAGGGGCATACCTTTCCATAAATCTCTCACCCTTACCGTTTACTAGAAATCCTCCCTCTCCTCTCACACCTTCGGTAATTAAGCAGCCTACTCCATAAATTCCAGTTGGGTGAAATTGAACAAACTCCATATCTTGCAAAGGTAGACCCGCTCTCAAAACCATCGCATTTCCATCGCCTGTGCAAGTATGAGCAGACGTCGCTGAATAATAAACTTTTCCGTATCCACCTGTTGCAATTATTGTAATATGTGATCTAAATCTATGAATAGTACCATCAGTTAAATTCCAAGCTATCACACCTTTACACTCTCCGTTTTTCATAATTAAATCTAAAGCAAAATATTCTATAAAAAATTCTGTTTTTTGTTTTAAAGCTTGCCCATAAAGTGTATGCAAAATTGCATGTCCTGTCCTGTCTGCTGCTGCACAAGTTCTTTGTGCAGTACCATTACCATAATTTTTAGTCATTCCACCAAAAGGTCTTTGATAAATTTTACCGTCATCGGTTCTGCTAAATGGGACTCCGTATCTTTCTAACTCAACTACAGCTCTTGGAGCCTCTTTACAAAGATATTCTATTGCATCTTGATCGCCTAGCCAATCAGAACCTTTAACCGTATCATACATATGCCATCGCCAATCATCCTCACCCATATTTCCTAAAGCAGCTGAAATTCCCCCTTGAGCAGCAGATGTATGGCTTCGAGTTGGAAAAACTTTTGATATGCATGCGGTTTTTAAACCCGCCTCTGACAAACCAACAGCTGCTCGTAAACCTGATCCTCCGGCTCCGAGAACAACTACATCGTACTCATGATCTATAATTTTGTAAGCACTCATTTAATTAAGATTATATATACCTAAAATTGTTAATAATGGAATTATTATAGCAAATAAATAGAGACCTTTATTTGCGACATTTTTGATTTTATCATCATGTAAATAGTCCTCAAAAATCTCACTTATTGTTAAAGATGAAAAAAAGAAAGCAATTATAATAAATATAGAAAATAAGATTTTTGAATATTGATTTGAAAAGAAATCTAAAATTTCATAATAATCTTTATCGTAAATTGATACAAAGTTAAGCAAAAACCAAACCATTAATGGCATTAAAATTAATGAGCTGATTTTAATTGAAAGCCATTTTTTTGTCGAAGAATGCATTTAAAAAAAGTTTCTCCCTATAACATAAAATAAAATTGTTAATATAAAAGAACTAATCAGGGTTAGCACTCCAGTTATCTTTGCTATTTTTAAATCAAATCCATAACCTAAATCCCAAAATAAATGTCTCAATTCATTTAAAATATGAAAACTGAAAGTCCAACATAGTGCGATTATCACAAATTTTCCAAAGATAGAATCTAAAACAATATGAGTTAAATGATAGCTACTTGAACCAAAAATTATTAAAGTTATCCAAAAACAAATTAAAATTATTGCAAAGAAATTTATGACTCCTACTATTCTATGAGTAATAGATAGCAAAGATGATATCTGCCATTTGTAAATTTGTAGATGAGGGCTTAAAGGATTATTGTTTTCCATATTTAACTTATAAACTAAAGTTAATTTTTTTTCATCAAACACTCGGCTATTTGAACAGTGTTTAAAGCCGCTCCTTTCAACAAATTGTCAGAAACTACCCACAAATTTATAGCCTTAACATTTGAGTTGTCTTTTCTTATCCTAGAAATATAAGTTGTATAATCACCCTCAGCCTCTATTGGAGTGATATAACCACCATCTTTTCTTTCATCAATTACCTTGCATCCTGGAGCTGTTTTAAGAAGCTTGATTATATTTTCAAAATCATAAAGATTATCAAATTCAATATTGATTGACTCGGAATGCCCTGTTCTTACAGGTACTCTTACACAAGTTGCGGTAACTTCAATTTCACTGTCTAAGATTTTTTTTGTCTCATTAGTCATTTTCAATTCTTCTTTTGTATATCCATCTTTGTCAAATATATCGATATGAGGAATTAAATTAAATGCTATTTGTTTAGTAAAATTTTGAGAAGTAATTTTTTTTCCCTCTAAATAATCTTTTGTTTGATCGAAAAGTTCATCCATTGGTGCTTTACCTGCACCAGATACTGCTTGATAAGTTGAAACTATCACTCTTTTTATTTTGTATTCATCATGTAAAGGTTTTAATGGTAAAACCATTTGCATTGTTGAACAATTTGGATTTGAAATTATATTATTATGTTGATTGAGAGCTTCTGGATTTACTTCAGAAACAACAAGTGGGACATCTTTTTGCATTCTAAAATAACTTGAATTATCAATTACAATTGTTTTTTTAGCTGCTTTTGGAGCCCACTCTTTGGCAATCTGACTTCCTGCAGCAAAAAAAGTAATTTGAGCTTTGGAGAAATCATAGTCTTCTAAATTCTCGATTTTGATTTCTTTATTTCTAAATCTGATTTTTTTACCGGCGCTTTTTGATGAAGCTACTAAGAAAAGACTATCAAATTTTATTTTAGATTTTTCTAAAATTTCTATCGTTTTTCTCCCGACATTTCCTGAGGCTCCAATTATTGCAAAATTCATAATAAACTACTTTATTTCAATTTTGCAATAATTGCATCACCCATGTCAGTTGTAGAAACCTCTTTCATGTTTTTAGACATTATA
>MDTG01418533.1_pt1 | contig 10036 bp, 10 predicted proteins | sample 811421 | NCBI WGS metagenome assembly MDTG01 (sample SAMN05326645, study PRJNA326480) | marine metagenome | isolation source: seawater | place: Pacific Ocean: South East | collected 2011 | reverse complement strand
TGTAGTTTTTATTCTTACTATTTTATCAATTTGGATATTCACTTTAACAGATACCGGAAGATTAATAAGAGATAAAATTTTTTTAAAAGTTCCTATTTTTGGAAATTTAATTGAACAAAATACTTTAAGCAAATTTAGTAAAACATTTGGAATTTTAATTAGTGCAGGTGTCTCTGTACTTGACTCTATGGGCCTAATAGTTAAAGTTGTAGATAATAGGGTGTTTGAATTAGCGGTTATTGATGCATCTAAAAACATTGAAAATGGTGTTTCTATATCAGAATCTTTAAAAAATACTGGTGTTTTTCCACCAATTATGATTCAATTACTATCTACTGGTGAAGAAACAGGAGAAATAGATAACTTATCACTAAAAGCATCTGATTTTTATACAAAACAAGTCAACGCTATAGTTGATAGATTAACCTCATTAATTGAACCATTACTAATTGTTTTAGTTGGAGTTGTAATTGGTGGAGTTATTGTTGTTACTTATTTACCTATATTTAATTTTGGTTCAGCATTAGCAAAATAAATGGATAGTCTTTACTATTCATGCTTCTTTTTATTTGGAACTATTTTTGGTAGCTTTATTAATGTTATTATTTATAGAATTCCAAATAGATTATCAATTATTCATCCTAGATCATATTGTCCAAATTGTAAAGACCAAATACCTTTTTATAGAAATATCCCCATTTTTACATATATAATACAGAATGGTAAATGTCATAATTGTCAAAATAAAATATCTATTAATTATTTTATTGTTGAACTTATCGTTGGGATTATTTGGATTTTTGGATCAGTATATTATAATCAATTAAATGAAACTATATATTATAATATTATTTCAAGTTTACTTTTAGCTATTGCATATATTGATAAAAAACATTTTATTATTCCTTTAGAATTATCAATTTCAATTTTTATAATTATACTTTCTTATTTATTTATTTATGATAATATTTTAGGAAATTTTAATGGAATTATATACGGTCTAGGATATTTATCTTTTATTTTTATACTAACAAAAATAATTACTAAAAGACAAGGTTTAGGCTATGGAGATTTACAATTAATTTTTATTTTAGGATTTTGGATATCTGACATAAGAATATTACTAGTAATATTTTTATCTGCTTTATTTGCATTATTAATATGGGTTTTTATTTCAATAAAAGATGGATTTGATAAAAATAGGGCACTTCCTTTTGGAACATTTTTAACAATTACTTCAATAATAATATATCCATTTAAAATGGAATTTTTGCTATTTTAACAATTGTCTTAATCTTTCAATTATTACTGCACTAACTGCAGCTGAAACATTTAAAGAATTTGTTTTTCCTTGCATTGGGATTGTACCAAGAAAATCACAAGAATCTTTAATCAATCTTCTAATACCATTTCCCTCACTACCAAAGACAATTCCCACTTTATTTTTATAATCTATTTCATACCAATTTTTAGAGTCAATGCTATTCTCAATTCCTGTAATCCAAAAATCATTTTTTTTTAGATCTGAAATTATACTATTTAAATTAGAAACAATATGGATTTTAATATTAAAACTTGATCCTTGACTTACTTGTAATACAGAATCTGTAATATGCACGCTTTTATGTCGTGGTAAAATAATTCCATTTATACCAGCACATTCACAAGTCCTAATTATTTGGCCTAAATTTTGAGGATCATTAATTTCATCCAAAAGAACAAAACAAACATTACTATCTAAATTATCTAAACATAATTCTGAATAATTAAATATAAAATTAACTGCTATACCCTGGGTATGTTTTTTTGGAAACTTGTTTAGAAAAGTATGTTTATCACAATATTGAACATCATAGTCTAATAGCTTTTGACTAATTTCATTATCTAATAAATGCTTATTTTCTTCTAACACAAAAATTGTAATTATCTGATGTTTAATGTTTGAATACAATAAAGATTTAACATTATTTTGACCATAAACAGTATTAATGTTATTTTTATTTTTTTTCACTTAATCAATATTAATTTCAGATAATAATTTTTCAATATTAAATACTAAATCTGAATACATATTTTGATCGTATTGTTTTAAAATAGCACCAGGATATACTCTAATTATTTCACTATTACTACTAATCAAGAATGACATAGGTACTGAATATACTCCCCCATATTGCAAAAGAATGTTTTGCATAATATTTTGAGGACCATGTAATAATGGATATTCGACATTATATCCCTTTTTAAATTTAACTAACTGCTGTTTTTTATCTGAAATACTTATTCCAAGAACTTCAAAACCTTTATCATAATATTTTTTATACAATTCATTTAAATCAGGTATCTCAATTCTGCATGGACCACACCATGTTGCCCAAAAATTCAGTAAAACAACTTTCCCCTTCAAATCATGTAAGCTTACTTCATCATGAATAATCAGTTCATCTAATGATGAAGTTAAAATTGAAAAATCATTCTTATTTTTATCATAAATTAATCTTAAAAAACTATTACTTTCTTTTAAATTTGCAATAATTGAATCATTTTGGACATCAAAAAACCACTCTCCATTACTATCTTTATATGGTTTACTTAAAAGATTTAATTCTTTGCTATAGTTATTAGATATATATGATTTAAGGTCTTCAAAATGTTTACTTTTAATTGAGTTTAAAGTAAAATTAGGAGCTAAATTTATATCTTGAGTTTTTGTTTTGATTTTTTCCAACTGTTCAGAAGTTAGACTAAATAAAAAATTAAATACTAATATGATTATAAATTTACTTATTTTCATTATTAAACTTATCTAATGAGCTTCTTAAAAAATTTATAAAGTTATTTACGTTAGGATCGTATCCAGGAAAAGTTTTAATAACTTTATCATCCGGATTTAAAACAACATAAAAAGGTAATGCAGCAGTTCCAAATCTATCAATTTCTAGGTCTCTATACTCTCTATGTTTTTTTTCTTTTCCATCTGTATATAATTTAGCTAAAATAAAATTATCAAATAATTTTTTGATATCAGGATCTTCAAATATATTAATTTCCATATATCTACAATTTGTACAAGTATATCCAGTAAAATCTATAAATATAGGCATGTTAAGTTCTTTTGATTTTTCATAAGCTATATCTAAATCTTCAATCCAATTATTATCTAAAACTGGTGGTGGAAGATATGATTCTATTAAACCTGAAATAATATATAATGTATTTGAATTACCCGAGTAAATTTTCTTATTTATTAATCCCGTACTAAAATAAATAGAGAATAATAAAAATATTGAAAAAGCAATTTTACGTTTACTTGAAATTCTATTTAATTTAGAATCATGAGGGAATCTTAACATGCCAATAAAATATACAGCCATAAATAATAAAATTAAAACCCATATGAATAATACCACTTCCCTTGTGAAAATATTCCATTTCCATACTAAATCTGAATTACTTAAAAATTTGAACGCTGCAGCTAATTCTAAAAATCCCATAGTTACTTTAACTGAATTTAACCAACCACCACTCTTAGGAAGTTTTGAAAGGTACTGAGGAAACAATGCAAGAAAAAAGAATGGGAATGCAAAAGCTGCTGAAAAACTAAGCATTCCAATTATAGGCCAAAAATATTCTCCATGACTTGCTGCGACTAATAATAAACCAACAAATTGGACTGTACATGTAAAGGACGTTAAAGTAAAAGTCAAAGACATAAATAAAATACCTACTATGCCTCCTCTTGATTCTTGCTGTAGACTATATTGTCTTAAAAATGAAGGTGCTTCTAATTCATAATATCCAAATAAACTAAAGGCAAAAAATATAAATAATGAAGCTATAAATAAATTAACCCATGGATCTGAAGCAATAAAACCTGCTCCTTCTGCTCCTAAAGTAAATGCTAATACTAGACCTAAAAGTGTAAAAATAATAATAATACCCAAAGCATAAATAGTTGCAGACTTTACAGGTTTACTATTTTCTTTTTCACCTTCTTTTGTAAAATAAGATACTGTTATTGGAATCATAGGAAAAACACAAGGAGTGAGTAATGCTAGAAAACCCATACCAAAAGCAAAAAGTATAAATGAAAACAAACCTTTATCTGTATGTTTCGATAAACTTGATATTGCTATCTTATATTCATCTCTGGGGTCTTTATTTTCAAGAATTAAACTTATTTCAAAATCTTCTATTACTCTTACACATTGACTAGGGTCACAAGCTGTTGCAAATAAGGATGCTTCAAAAACATAAATACTATCATTTTCTAAACCATAATCATCATTTATTGTCAAGGTTTGTATAAATGAAAAACTACCTTCATGGGAGGATGTTTCTTGATTAAAATTTTTATCAAATTTGGTAATAGGAATTGGCTCTGCAAGATTTCCAATATTTTTAAAAATCAGAGAGTCATAATATTCAACATATGTTTCTCCACCCATTGGAGCTTTTAATGAGTCTGTAGAATAAATACAAAAATTATCAGCTACATTCATTTCAAAAGTAAGCTTTAAAAACTCACCCAATCTATAACTATCTCTATCTTTTGTTACTTTTAATTCTACAATTTCATCAAATTTCACATTGCCAAATAAAATTGAAAATAAAAAATAAAAAAGTATATATTTTTTTTCAAATCTGAACATAATTAATTTAAAACTCTAATGCTTTTTATAATAATAGGAGAACCAGGCCTATATAAGTTCTGTAATTTCAATTCTATTCCTTTCTTAAATATATCTCTATTCATAAAATCTGGTACCTTTACATAATATTTTTTATTTGATGTTTTATCTTGAATCTCAACCCAATTATCAATATTTTCATTCTTAGGTATAACATCTTTAATAATCATCAGCATTTGCTCACGTTCAGTTGATACCTTAGAAATTAAATCTAATACATTTTCACCTTCAATAATATAACCAAAGACTGTATAATTTCTATCTAAACTCTTATTATTATTTAAAGAAATAAAAAATTGGCTTCCAGCAGAATTAACATCATTATTTGAACGAGACATTGATAAAGTTCCTTTAGTATGCTTAATATCACTAAATTCCGCATTTAATGTCCAGCCTGGACCTCCAGTTCCATCATTTTCAATATCACTATCTCTTGATAATATATCTCCACCTTGAACAATAAAATTTTTAATCAATCTATGAAATAATGTTTCATCATAAAACTGACTATTAGCTAATTTTTTAAAATTATAACATGTTTCTGGAGCTATATCAGAATAAAACTTAAACTTCATATCACCTTTATTTGTAGAAATAATAATTAAATCTTCCTTGTTTATTGGACTAGGCTCAAATAAATTGGATTTATTCTTAATTTCTATAATATCTTGTTCAGATATTTTTTTAGAACCCTCTTTTCTTGGATCAGGTATTGCAGTCTTAATATTAAGATCATTAAAAATAACACCTCCATCTTTAAATAAATCTAATTTAGGAATTTTTTTTTCAGAACAAAATGAAAGAGCAATTAATAAAACAATTAAATAATTCATTTTCCCGTACTTCCTGGCTTATTAATTGGAATTTCCATCAAACAATCAGGACATTTTTTCTCATTCCAGCTTTCAACTGGAAAATTCAATAATGTTTCATATGGATATTTGAAATTCATTTTCTTATCATTTCTATCAACAATACTTGTAATTCCTACAATATTTGCATCATATTTTTCAACTAATTCAATAATTTCATTGATTGAGCCACCAGTAGTTACAATATCTTCAACAATAAGAACTCTTTTATTTTTTTCTATATCAAATCCTCTTTTGAATTTCATTTCACCATTTTCTCTTTCGCTAAATATATGCTTAACATTCAAATGCCTACCAACTCCACCAGATATTAAAATTCCTCCAATTGCTGCACTAACAACCAAGTCAATTTTTTCATTATTATAAACATCTGCCATTGCTGAACATATTTTATCTAATGCAATAGGATTTTCTAATAATCTGAATTTTTCAATATAACGATTGCTATGCTTACCTGAAGTTAATTTAAAATGGCCTTTCATTATTGCTCCAGACCACTCTAATAGATCTAAAACTTCTTTAGAATTCATAAATATTTCCTTATTTCTTTTGTATAATTTATAGCAGCTTCTCTTATATCTTTAATTTCCCCATTTCTATGCATCAAAATTCCTCTAGACACATTAATTATTGGAGTTGAATTATTTTTCAAACCTATTTCTATTGATTCTTTAAGATTTCCTCCTTGGAATCCAACACCAGGCATTAGCCATGGTAAATTTAAAGTTATCTCTTTTAATTCTTCCATTTTATCACTTTGAGTTGCTCCTACAACTAAACCAATATTATTATTATCATTCAATTTAATTGCAAATTTTGCTACATGCTTATATAACTCAATATTTTCGTGTACATTATATTGAAAATTTTGAGAACCTTGATTAGATGTAAGGCATAAGATAAAAACACCTTTTTCTTTATTTAAAGTAAATGGTTTAATTGAATCATCACCCATGTAAGGAGATACAGTAATTGCATCATAATTTAAATTATCTAAAATTGCTTCAGAGTAGTAATTTGAGGAATTACCTATATCTCCTCTTTTAGCATCAGCTATTTTTACGGCTTTATCGCCAATATGAAAACTTATTTTTTCAATAATTTCAAAACCCTTAGAACCTAATCTTTCAAAAAATGCAAAATTTATTTTATAAAATGGGCACAAATCTATTGTCGCGTCTATAATATCTAGAATATAATCACGCATATATGATGCTGATTGATTTTTTAATTTTTCATTATCAACGTCTAAACCAATACATAAATAATTATTTTTAGATGTACAAATATTTTTTATTTTTTCATTAAAGGTTTGCATATATATATTTTTTAAATTAAGTTGAAATTTACGATTAATTAATGCAACAATTAAAATTAAATATTAGTAATGAATCAGAAATTAAAGTTATTGCTTCATCAGCATTCAGCTTTAGAATTGAACTTATTCTAGATCTCGGTTTAGATGATTTAGATGACATATGCAATATATCAAAAAATCTTGCAAATATATTTGGAAATGACTTTTTGCTAAATGAAGATAATGTACTTAAATATTTCAATAAAAACACTCTGCCATTTGTAGCAAGATTTAAAGGTGAAATTATTGGATATATAATTGGTGTACCTATAGAATTTTTCAATCAAGAATCATGGGCAAGATATGATAAAAATCTTGGCAGAAATAATACTATTTATACTTACGCATTTATCATGAATGAAAAATATAGAAAAGTTGGTGGATATTCAAAAACTTTAAAAAAAATATATCTTAATTGGTCAAAGAAAAATGGATATAAATATTGTACTGGCCATGTAAAACAAGGAATTGCAAAAAGTTTTCCTAAAACAGAAATTGTTAAAACTTTTCCAAATTGGTACGGATCAAACTCAATTTTCGAATACTATAGGAGAAATATATATTAAATTTTAAATTATAACTATGTATTATATACTTTATATATTATTTTTTGTATCTCTAAGTGCAACTACACTACAAGAAATTTATGAAAATTCTGGCCCTGCTAATGGTTATGATAAATATATGGAACTTAATACCAATATTATTTATAGAGGTGGGATTGGAATATTTGAAGGTGATATATATATTGATTGCAATGGTGCAGTTATAGATTTAGAGGATGGTAATGGAATTTGGATATATGCTGATGAGCAATATCCTAGTTCTCTAGAAATTAAAGATTGCTCAATAGTAAATAGTTTGTATTATGGAGTAAGCTTTGGAGGCACCTCTAATGGAAAAATAACTAATTGTAATTTTCTAGATACAAATTTTGGTGTAAAAATGTTTGACTTTACAGATGTTACCATTACAAATTCTATATTTGGTAATAATCAAACTTATGGCATTGGTATATATACTGAATATCCAATTTTAGATATTTCATATAGTTTATTTTGGGATAATGAATCAGGAGATTGCTGGGAAAGCTGCCCTGGCTGAGGTAATATTTGGACTCAGTTTGAGTTAGAAGATAATTTAGAAATAATTTACAACAATCCCCTTTTTATTGATTATAATAATTTCAACTTCAATTTAAATGAAAATTCTCCTTGCATAAATTCAGGTAATCCTTTATTAATTGATTCTGATGGTAGCAGATCTGATATTGGTGCAAATTCGTTTAATAATAATTCATGTAATATCGCGGGAGATTTGAATCAGGATAATTATATTAATGTATTAGATGTTGTTGACATGACAAATTGTATACTTTTTAATGAATGCGAATCTAATTGTTTTGATTTAAATCAAGATGAAGAGTACAACGTACCTGATATTCTATTTATTGTTAATATAATTATTAATTAAAAACTATTTATCTTTGAATTTGGATATCCTTCTAATAAACCTAAATAGGTTTTTCCCTGATATAATTTGGTAATATATATTTCTTTATTCCAATTTTAAATCTTATTTATATCCATTTATAAAATCCTACCATCTTTCATAACCTTTCTAATTTTTGTTGAGTAAGAATCAAACCAATATGGTATTTCATCTAATTCTTGAATATCCCAAAAAATCATATCAGCTTTATAACCATTCTTAATAAGACCTAAACTATCTTTTTTATTTAATGCTTTTGCTGCATTATATGTTACACCTAAAAATGATTCTTCTAATGTTAAGCCACAATTTTGTATTGCTAAAAACATAATATTTGATAAAGAACGCATTGTGCATGTCCCCGGATTGAAATCAGTTGCAATCGCAACATCTATATTTTTATCTATTAATTTTCTACCATTTGCATAACAATTTTTATTTAAAAAGAAAGTTGTACCTGGAAGCAATGTTGCAATAGTATTTGATTTTGATAAAGCATTAACACCATCTTCATTAATCGCCATAAGATGATCAGCAGATATCGCACCAACTTCCTGTGCAAGCTCAGCAGCTCCTGAATATACAAATTCATCTGCATGCAATCTTGGAATTAATTTATATTGTTTTGCAGTTTCAAGAATCTTTCTTGAATCTTCAACTGAATAATAACCTTCTTCGCAAAAAACGTCACAAAAAACAGCTAATTTTTTTTCAGCTACTTGTGGAATCATCTCTTCACAAATTAACTTGATATATTCATTTTTATTATTTTTAAATTCATCTGGAAAATCATGGGCTCCTAAGAATGTTGGAACAATATCAATATCCAGTTCATCATTAATTTTCTTAATTACTTTTAATGATTTTATTTCATCCTTAAGACTCAACCCATATCCAGATTTAGCCTCTAATGTAGTTGTTCCAAAACTTAAAAAAGGTTTTATATTATTTAATGAAGATAAATAAAGCTCTTCTTCAGAAGAATTCCTTAAGAAATTAACAGAAGAATTTATTCCTCCACCCATTTTTGAAATCTCTTGATAAGTTTTACCTTGAGACCTCATTTCAAATTCATTTGCACGATTACCTACAAATATTGGATGTGTATGAGTATCTATAAATCCTGGTGTAATTGCACACTTTTCACCATCGATTACTTCATCATAAGAATCAATATACTTACTAATAGAAATAATCTTGCCTGATTCAATTAGAATATCTTTATCTTTAATTATTTCAATTGAATTTGTATCTACATTCCATGAAATAATTTTAGATATATTTATAATCTTAGTTTTCAAATTTTATTTAGGAATATTTAGGTTTCTTTCATCAGCAATTTTTTCAGCTTTTTCATAACCAGCATCAAAATGCCTTGCTACACCTAGACCAGGATCGTTTGTAAGAACTCTATTTAATCTCTTTTTTGTTTCTTCAGTTCCATCAGCTACAATTACTAAACCAGCGTGAATTGACATTCCCATTCCAACACCACCACCATGATGAACTGAAGTCCAACTAGAACCTCCCGCAGTGCTTAACAATGCGTTTAAAATAGGCCAATCTGCAACAGCATCAGACCCATCTTTCATATCTTCTGTTTCTCTATTTGGTGAAGCTACAGA